>CZKB01000006.1_pt1 | contig 137147 bp, 118 predicted proteins | sample 1657981 | NCBI WGS metagenome assembly CZKB01 (sample SAMEA3501707, study PRJEB10267) | metagenome | biome: nitrite oxidizing laboratory bioreactor; material: liquid mineral medium | place: Austria | collected 2011-12-21 | reverse complement strand
TGCGCGACCTCCTCAACCAGCGGGGGCTGGTGTCGCCGCGTTGGTCGAGGAAGGCGCCGTGGCGCCTGTCACGAGACCCGGTTGCCTGGTCCGAAGTCCTGCAGCGACTGGGCTGAGGTGTGCGGTCGGCTGTCCGGGTTTCGTGACGGTCGCTGCGCGACCTCCTCAACCAGCGGAGCGGGCTCGGGCATCCGGCTGCCGATGGTGGGCGGGCGGACACCGGCGAAGCGGAGCGAGCCCATCAAAATTGACCGGGCGCCCCTTGCTGCATGGGGTCAGCAAGGGGCGCGCCGTGGAGAACCTTCCCACCTGTCCTGCGTCCTGTCCGAGGTTCTCCAGAAGTCCACGCCGGATTTTGCTGTTGCGTGTGTCACTGGCCCGGAGGGTGCCCCGCGAGGGGCGTGTGGGCGAGCTCGAGCGCCCGTCTCGCGAGCGGTTCCGCGACCTCCCGGTCGGCGGCGACGAGCCCGACGCGCGTACGCCGGTCGAGGAGGTCGTCGACGTCGTGGGCACCCTCGTGGGTGATCGCGAAGACCAGCTCGGCGAGGGTCACCGGGACCGTCCCCGATGCCGGTGCGAGCAGCTCGCTGTCGGTCAGCCCGGTGACCTCGCGGGCGGTGGCCAGGACCAGGTCGGCGTCGGTGCCGAAGCGTCGTACGAGCCGGGCGGGGGCGGTGCTGCGGCGCAGCTCCTCGGCCGTCGCGGCGCCCAGCAGTGGCAGGACCGCGGTCCGGCACGGGCCGGCCGGGAGACCGGTCGCGGCCACGACGGCGTCGAGGGCGTCCTCGGCCATCCGGCGGTAGGTCGTCAGCTTGCCGCCGACGACCGTCGTCACGCCCGTCCGCGACGCGAGGATGGCGTGGCGTCGGGAGAGGTCGGACGTCTCGTCGGCGCCGGCGACCTCCAGCAACGGCCGCAGCCCGGCGAACGCACCGACCACGTCGTCGCGGGTCGGCGGGGAGGTGAACGCGGTCGCGACCACGTCGAGCAGGAAGTCGATCTCCGCCTCGCTCGGCGTGGGCACATCGGGGACCGGGCCGGTCACCGGCTCGTCGGTGAGGCCGACGTAGATCGTGCCGTCGGGCTGAGGCAGCACCATCGCGAACCGTGCCCGCGAGCCGGGGATCGGCACCATCACCGCGACCCGCGTCTCCGGCAGCGCCGTCCCGCGCAGGACGAGGTGGGTGCCGCGGCTGGGCCGCAGCCGGACCTGGTCGTCGAGGTCACCGGCCCACACGCCGGTCGCGTTGACCACGGCCCGGGCGCGCACCGAGCGGACCTCGCCGGTGAGCTCGTCGCGGAGCTCGACGCCGGCGCCGGTCGCCGAGGTGACGCGGGCGCGGGTGCGGACGTCGGCGCCGTACGACGCCGCGGTGCGCGCCACAGTGGTCACCAGCCGCGCGTCGTCCTCGAGCTGCCCGTCCCAGGCGAGGAAGCCGCCGCGCAGGGTCTCGGCGCGGAGGGCCGGGGCGAGGGTGAGCGCCTCGGTGGCGTTGAGCCGCCGGGGTCGGGGGAGCGTGCGGGCGGAGGTGCGGGCGGTGCGGCGCAGCACGTCGCCGCCGTGCAGCCCGGCCCAGGTGAGCGCCGTACGGCTGCGGGGCATCGCGTCGTTGACAGGGGTGAGCATCGGCAGCGGGTGGACGAGGTGCGGGGCCGTGACCTCCATCAGGATGCCGCGCTCGACGGCGCTCTCGTGGGCGATGGCGAACTGGCCCTGGGCGAGGTAGCGCAGGCCGCCGTGGACCAGCTTGGAGGACCAGCGGGAGGTGCCGAAGGCCAGGTCGTGGGCGTCGACGACGAGGACCGACAGGCCGCGGGTGACCGCGTCGAGGGCGACGCCGGCGCCGGTGATGCCGAGGCCGACGACCACCACGTCGGCCTCACCGGGGAGGCCGCCCAGGCCCGGGGTGATGCGACGCACGGTGCCGGTCACTGGGGCTCCAGCGTGCGGGTGACGAGCCGGACGTACTCCGCGTCGAGGTCCTCGAGCGGGACGTCGGCGTCGACCATCGTCAGCGCGGAGAAGACGAAGCCGTGCCCGGCGAGGGTGAGCGTGCGCGCCATCAGCGTCGGGTTGCCGGGGCGGATGGCTCTCGCGGCCTGGCCGCTCTCGATCTCGGCGGCGAGGATCTCGATCAGCGCCTCCTGCGAGCGGCCGCGTCGCGACAGCAGGTAGGGCAGCATCAGGTCGGGGTCGAGCTCGACGATGCGGACGAACAGCTCGTTGTCACGCAGGGCGCGCACGGTGCTGAGTGCGGCCGCTGCGATGCCGGCGGGGGTCGTGGTGTCCGCGGCCGCGACGCGGGTGGCGGCCGCGATGCCGACCCACTCGCGGGTCATCAGGTCGCCGAGCAGGGAGCCCATGTCGGACCACGCGCGGTAGATCGTCATGCGCGAGACGGACGCCCGCTTGGCCACCTCGGTGAGGGTCGTACGCCGCCACCCCACGTCGAGGATGCAGTCGCGCGCCGCGTCGAGGTAGCCGTTGAGGCGCGCGTCCGGGATGTGACGAAGTGACGACATGTGTCACACTGTAACGCATGACCTCCGTGGAGCCCACTGCCGAGATGCACCCGCAGCGCTGGGGCGACCCGGCCCTCGCCGCCGATCTGCCCGAGTCCGCACGCGGCCTCGTCGAGCTCGCCTTCGGGCTGCAGGACCGCCCCGCCGCCACCGGGGCGACGCCGCCCGCATCCGCGCTGCCGGAGGCGTTGCTCGACGAGCTGCGCGGCCTGCTCGGCGCCGAGCACGTGCTCACCGACGACGCGACGCGGGCCCTGCGCACCCGCGGCAAGTCCACGCCCGACCTGCTGCGGGCGCGCGCGGGCGACCTGACCGACGCCCCCGACGCCGTGGTCCGCCCGATGGGGCACGCCGACGTCGTCGCCGTGCTGGCCTGGGCCGACGAGCACCGGGTGGCCGTGGTGCCGTTCGGCGGCGGGACGTGCGTGACCGGGGGGCTGGCTGCTCGGCGCGACGGCTTCGCCGGGCTCGTCAGCCTGGACCTCGTGCGGATGAAGCGACTGCTCGCCGTCGACGACGTCTCGATGACGGCGACCCTCGAGCCCGGCCTCCGCGGGCCGGAGGCCGAGGCCCTGCTCGCCGAGCACGGGCTCGTGCTCGGCCACTACCCGCAGTCCTATGAGCACGCCTCCATCGGCGGCTTCGCCGCGACCCGGTCCAGCGGGCAGTCGAGCGCCGGCTACGGCCGCTTCGACGCCATGGTCGTCGGCCTCACCGCCGCCACGCCGACCGGGTCGCTCGACCTCGGCTCCGCGCCGGCCAACGCCGCCGGCCCCGACCTGCGCCAGCTGCTCCTCGGCTCGGAGGGTGTCTTCGGCGTGATCACCTCGGTGACGGTGCGCGTACGCCGCGCGCCCGCCGTGACGACGTACGAGGGCTGGCGGTGGCCGTCCTTCGACGCCGGCGCCGAGGCCATGCGCACCCTCGCGCAGGACGGCCTGCTGCCGACGGTCATCCGGCTCTCCGACGAGTCGGAGACCGCGATCAACCTCGCCGACCCGTCCTCGATCGGCGGCACCGAGGACCCCGGGTGCCTGATGATCACCGGCTACGAGGGCAGCGCCTCGCAGGTCGAGCGCCGCCGGGACGAGGTGTCCGCCGTGCTCGCCGGGCTCGGCGGCGAGCCGCTCGGCACCGAGCCGGGGGACAGGTGGGTCCACGGTCGCTTCAATGCGCCCTATCTCCGCGACTCGCTGCTCGACCACGGCGTCCTCGTCGAGACGCTCGAGACCGCGACCTTCTGGTCGAACCGGCCGCGGCTCTACGCCGACGTGAAGGCCGCGTTGCAGTCGTCCCTCGGCGAGGGCTCGCTCGTGCTCTGCCACGTCTCCCACGTCTACGAGACCGGCTGCTCCCTCTACTTCACCGTCGCCGCCCGACAGGGCGACGACCCGATCGCGCAGTGGCAGGTCGCCAAGGCCGCGGCCAGCGACGCGATGATCGCCGCCGGCGCGACCATCACCCACCACCACGCCGTCGGCACGGACCACAAGCCGTGGTTCGCCCAGGAGATCGGTGAGGTCGGCGTCCGGATCCTCCGCGCGGTCAAGGCCGAGCTCGACCCCTCGGGCATCCTCAACCCGGGCGTCCTCATCCCCTGACACCGTTGGTCGAGGAAGGCGCGCAGCGCCTGTCACGAGGCCCGGTCCCCTTCTCCGGAGGTCTTCGGAGGATGCCGGGCTGATGTCGTCGGTCGGCTGACCGGGTTTCGTGACGGTCGCTGCGCGACCTCCTCAACCAACGGAGGGGCAGGCGTCCGTTGGTCGAGGAAGGCGCGCAGCGCCTGTCACGAGACCCGGTCCCCTTCTCCGGAGGTCTTCGGAGGTCTTCGGAGGATGCCGGGCTGATGTCGTCGGTCGGCTGACCGGGTTTCGTGACGGTCGCTGCGCGACCTCCTCAACCAGCGGGGGTGAACGACCAGATGAGGAGCTCGGTGTCCGCCGATGCCCGGACCACGTGCCCGGGCTCGTCGGTGACGCGCAGCGCGTCGCCGGCGGCGAGGGTGACGTCGCCGACCGAGAGGGTGCCGGTGGCCGCGAAGACGTGCTGGCGGGGGTCGTCGGGCAGCGCCACCGTCTCGCCGGGGGCCAGGCGGGCGACGAGGAGGCGGGCGCCGGTGGTGCCGACGGGCAGCCCGGACCCACCGGCGACCTCGACGAGGCCGGAGGCCGGCGGCGGCCCCTCCCCCAGGACGTACGACGGCTCGGCCCCCGCGGCCGAGGGCACCAGCCACGCCTGGATGAAGCGGCACCGGCCGGACCCCGGGTCCGCGACCTCGCTGTGCCGGATGCCGGTGCCCGCGGAGAGGACCTGCGCCCGGCCGGCCTCGACGACGTGCGAGGCGCCGGTCGAGTCGGTGTGCACCAACGCGCCCTCGAGCACCCAGGTGACGATCTCCAGCTCGGAGTGCGGGTGCTCGGGGTAGCCGGCCACCACGGACGGGGACGGGTCGAGCAGGTCGTCGTTGTGGCACACCAGCGGGCCGAAGCCGAGGTTCGTCGGGTCGTAGTGCGGCCCGAAGGAGAAGGAGTGCCTGGTCAAGCGCCCCTTGACGGCGTCGGACGACCTCGCGGATCCGGCGTACACGGCCACTGACATGCCGATATCTTCGCGGATGTGGCCCCCCCGCATCAGTTCCCCTTGCTCCCGCCCGGTTTCCGGTTCGGCACGAGCACGGCCAGCTACCAGATCGAGGGTGCGGCGCACGAGGACGGCAAGGGCCCGAGCATCTGGGACACCTTCACCGCCGAGCCCGGCCGCGTCGCCGACGGCAGCACCGGCGACGTCGCCTGCGACCACTACCACCGCTACGCGGAGGACGTCGCGCTCATGAAGGAGCTGGGGACCGGTGGCTACCGGTTCTCCCTCAGCTGGCCCCGGATCCAGCCGACCGGCAGCGGGCCGGTCAACGAGAAGGGCCTGGCGTTCTACGACCGGTTGATCGACACGCTGCTCGAGAACGGCCAGCAGCCGATGGTCACGCTCTACCACTGGGACCTGCCGCAGGCCCTCGAGGACGACGGCGGCTGGCTCAACCGCGCGACCGTCGACCGCTTCGCGGAGTACGCCGCCCTCGTGGGCGAGCGGTTCGCCGACCGGGTCGAGCACTGGATCCCCGTCAACGAGCCCAACGTCGCCTCGATCCTGGGCTACGGCATGGGCACCCACGCGCCCGGCAAGGCGATGCTGTTCGACTGCCTGCCGGCCGCCCACCACCTGCTCCTCGCCCACGGCCGCGCGGCCATCGAGCTGCGCCGGGCCGGCGCGACGTCGATCGGCTGCGCGAACAACCACGCGCCGATCTGGCCGGCGAGCGACGACGACGCCGACGTGGGGATGAGCAAGATCTTCGACGCGCTGTGGAACGGCATGTTCCTCGAGCCGATGCTCCTCGGCCGCTACCCGGTCGACCTGATGCCCCTCTTCGAGGACGTGATGGTCGAGGGCGACCTCGCCACGATCCGGCAGCCGCTCGACTTCTACGGCGTCAACTACTACAACCCGATGAAGATCGCGGCCGCCGACGAGGAGTCGGAGATCCCCTTCGACGTCCGCGAGGTCGTCGGCTACCCGACCACCGACTTCGGCTGGCCCATCGTGCCCGACGCGCTGCGCGAGTGGCTCGTGATGTTCCGCGCCCGGTTCCGCGCCGCGCTGCCGCCGATCATGATCACCGAGTCGGGGTGCAGCTACAACGTCGGTCCGGACGAGGACGGCGTCGTGGACGACCAGGCCCGCATCGACTACCTCCGCTCCCACCTCAACGCCGTCTCCGAGGCGATCACCCGCGGCGTCGACGTGCGCGGCTACTACACGTGGTCGCTGATGGACAACTTCGAGTGGGCCGAGGGCTACACCCAGCGCTTCGGCCTCGTGCACGTCGACTTCGAGACGTTGCAGCGCACCCGCAAGAAGTCCTTCCACTGGTACGCCGACATGATCGCCGCGCAGCCGCAGCACCTGTGAGACGAGCAGCGTCGACCGAGGCACGAGGTCGGCGCGTGGGCTCGGCCAGATCGAGTAGGCCCGCGACCGAGGAACGAGGTCGCGACTCGGCCGTACCGAGATCTGCTCCGTCTTCCTCGACCTACGGCCGGCTTGCGGGCCGCGATCGATAGGCTGCCCGCCATGAGCAACCGGCGCGTGGTCTTCGTGGTCGGGTCCGGCCGCAGCGGCACCAGCACCATGGCCGGCACCCTGCGCACGCTGGGCCTGCACGTGCCCCAGCCCGAGGTGGTCGCCGACGCGACCAACCCCAAGGGCTTCGGGGAGCCGCGCTGGGTCGTCGACCTCCACCACGAGCTCCTCCAGCGCAGCAACGTGCAGGTCTCCGACGCTCGTCCGCGGGCGTGGCTCGACACCGGCACCACCAGCGGCGACCACGCCCTGCGCGAGCGGGTCACGACGTGGCTCGAGGAGCAGCTCGGCGTCGCCGACGAGCTCGTCATCAAGGACCCGCGCGCCGCGTGGTTCCTCGGCCTGTGGCGGGCCGCGGCCGACCGCTGCGACGCCACGTCGTCGTACGTCACGATGCTGCGGCCGGTGACCGAGGTGGTCGGCTCCAAGCAGACCTACTACGGCCGGATGGGCGCCGGGTCCGACCAGGGCGCCATCACCCGCACCGCGGCGTGGGTCAACATGATGCTGCACACCGAGCGCGCGACCCGCGGCCAGCAACGGGCGTTCGTCCGCTACGGCGACCTCCTCGACGACTGGACCAAGCCGGTCTTCGAGCTCGGCGAGGCCTTCGACCTGGCCGGGGTGAAGACCGCGATGGCCGTCGACATCGCCGAGGTGCACCGCTTCATCGACCCGTCGCTGCGCCGGGTCACCATGACCTGGGACGACATCGGGGTGCCGACGAGGCTGCGCGAGCTGGCCGACGAGACCTGGCAGGCACTCGACGCCCTCGCGACCGAGGAGTCGTCGGCCCTCCACGAGACCTGTGACCAGCTGCGCACGGCCTACGCCGAGCAGTACGCCGAGGCCGAGGCGTTCGCCCACTCGACCGTCGTCGCCCAGCGGCGTACGGCGGCCGCGGAGGCACGTCGCGAGGTGTCCGAGCAGGCACCCCACCGCACGGCCGCCGACCGCGTGCCCCACGCCGTGCGCGCGATGGTCCCGCCGGCCGCCCGCCAGAAGCTGCGCAAGGCGATGGGCCGGGAGCGACCGTCCCAGCAGGATCGGGCCTGATGCCCGACATCGCCTCCCTCGAGCAGGACCCGGCGTACGACGTCACCTGGCCGTGGACGTCGGGCGAGCCGCTGGCGCCCGGGCTGACGTGCGTCTTCCGGGTGCGCAACGAGGCCCGCAACCTGCCGTGGGTGCTGCCGCCGATCTTCTCGGCCGTGCAGCACGTCCTGCTGGTCGACAACGGGTCCGACGACGGCACCGCCGACGTCGCGCGCCGGGTGGCGGAGGAGTGCGGCGCGGCCGACCGGCTGACCGTCCTCGACTACCCCCACCAGGTGGCCCGCGCCGGCGGGGAGCACCTCGCCACGCCGGCCACGAGCGTCCACTCGCTGACCCACTTCTACAACTGGTGCTTCTCCCACGTCCGCACGACGTACTCGATGAAGTGGGATGGCGACATGGTGCTGACGCCCGAGGGGGCCGGCATCCTGCGCGACCTGTCGTGGCAGCTGCAGTCGACGCGCGCCATCGTCGCGATGCCGCGGCACCCGCTGACCGTCGTCGACGAGTCGACCGGCTGGCTCGACCTCTCGCTGCGCTTCCTCGAGCCGTGGATCTATCCGATGGGCCCGGAGTTCACGTTCGTGAAGGCCTTCGACTGGGAGCTGCGCGAGTTCCCGCCCGGCGTCGAGCGGATCGTGCTCCAGCAGGGGCTCGTGCTCGAGGTGAAGTGGCTCGACGCCGACGAGTACGCCCACTGGCGCCGCGACGGCGTGGACTTCACCAACACCCGGCTCTACCGCAAGCTGCGCGAGTTCGAGGTCGACGAGGCGATCCGCAACGGCGACCCGGATGCGCTCGGTGGCCTGGTGAAGGTGACCGCGCCCCCCGGGGTGCACATCATCGACCACGTGAGCAGAGACTGGCTCTGGCGCCAGCCCCGACCGCTGGTGAAGCACTCGCTGCCCCCCTCCCTCAAGGAGCGCGTCCGACCGTGACCCATCCCCTCCACGACCTCCGCCTGCCCGGGCCCACGCTGGTCCTGGTCGACGACTCCGACGGAGTGGCCCTCGACGCCCTGCACGGCATCGAGGACGTCGCCGGCCTGGAGCCTCGGGTCGTCACGCTGTCCTCGCTCGAGGGACCGCTGAAGGGCTGGGGCTCGGTGCTCGTCGTGGCCGCCGACCGCGCCCGCCTCCGGCGGATGGCGAGCGCCGTGCCCCTGCTCGGACAGGCCAAGGCCATCGCGTGCTGGCTCACCGACGCCCCCACCCCGTGGGTCCTGGTGCCGCGCCCGGAGTGGCCGCCGCTGGTCCACCTCGCGGCCCGCGAGGCCGGCGACCGGGGCGTCCTCACCGTCGCGCGCTTCGGCTCCGGTGCGCGCGCCCAGCTCGTCGTGATGGAGATGGCCCGGCAGGCCGCCGGTCCCGGTGACACCACCCACGGCGGCCTCGTCGTGTCGTACGCCGGTCGCCCGGCGGCGCCGGGACTCGATGCCCGGGCCGTGCTGCTGCCCGACGTCGCCGGCGCCGGCGATCCCGAGCGCGACGTGCCGCCCGACGTCGTGGTTGCGCGCCGTGGGGGCGAGGTGGCCGAGCACCATGTGATCGACCGCGCGCCCACCGTCGTCACCGACCACGGGCCCGAGCCCGTCGACGAGCGGGTCTTCCGCCCGACCGGCTTCCGCAAGGACTGGGACCACGGGGTCGTCGAGCTCTCCCGGATCACGACCGGCCCGGTGACCGAGGACGTCGTCGCCGCGGCCCGCGCCTTCCAGGGCGTGCGCCTCCCGGCCGACACCCCGACCGCGGACCTCCTCGCGCTGGCGATCTCGGGCGTGCCGCTCGTGACCGAGGGCGTGCTCGACGTCGCGCCGCCGCTGGCCGACGCGCTCGACACGGCCGCCGACCTCGACGACGCCCTGCGGCGCGAGGAGCACAGCCTCCTCGTCCGCCGGGCCGCCTTCGACCACCACTCGACCCTGGCCTGGCGGTCCGCGCTCGCCGACCGCGCCGGCACCCGCCATGTCGGGCTGCCGCCGGTCAGCGCGCTGCTGTCGACCAAGCGCCCGGAGATGCTCGACTTCGCGCTGCGCCAGTTCGCCCGCCAGCGCGGGGCCGACGTCGAGCTGGTGCTGGCCGCCCACGGGTGGGAGCCCGATCGCGACGCCGTACGCCGTGCCCTCGGCGACCGCCCGCACCAGGTCCTCTCCTTCGACGAGTCGACGTTCTTCGGCGACGTGCTGACCGCCGCCGCACACGCTGCGTCGAGCGAGGTGCTGCTCAAGGTCGACGACGACGACTGGTACTCACCCGACGCCGTCCACGACCTGCTGATGGCCCGCCGCTTCTCCGGCGCCGACGTGGTGGGCATGCCGTCGGAGTTCGTCTACCTCCAGCGCGACGACGTCACGGTGCGGCGCAACCACCCCTCGGAGATGTTCGCCCGCTTCGTCGCGGGCGGCACACTGCTGATGGACCGTGGCCTGCTCCGCTCGCTCGGCGACTTCCGGCGCGTGCGCAAGTTCGTCGACGCGCAGCTGCTCGCCGGCGTCGAGGCCGCGGGCGGCCGGATCTACCGCACCCACGGGCTCGGCTACGTCCTGCGCCGCACCGGCGAGGGACACACCTGGGTCCGCGACGACGAGGACTTCCGCCGACCTGACATCGTGGCCTCGGAGTGGAGCGGCTTCCAGCCCAGCCAGGCGCTGGAGGTCGACGAGGCCGACCGTCCGGACGGGGGTGCGGAGTGATGGCCCGGCAGCCCGTGGTGCGCCACAACGACTGGGGCACGCTCACCCCGCCGCCCCTCGGCACGTGGGAGCCGACGCTGTCGGTGACCGTGGTGGTCCCGACGTTCAACTACCAGCGCACGCTGCCCTACGTCCTCGCGGGCCTGGCCGGCCAGTCCTACCCCGCGCACCTGCTCGAGGTGCTCGTCGTCGACGACCAGAGCTCACCGGCGCAGGAGCTGCCGGAGGTCCGGCCCGACAACACCCGCCTGATCCGCGTCGAGGAGGGCTGGGGCCGTGCCAACGCCTGCCACCTCGGTGCGCTCGCCGCCGACGGCGATGTCCTGCACTGGTACGACGCCGACATGCTGGCCCACCGCGAGGAGGTCGAGGCGCACGCGCGCTGGCACCACCTCGTCGACTACGCCGTGCCCGGCGGCGACAAGCTCTTCGTCGACCCCACCTCGCTGTTCGACCTCGACCCCGCCGACGTACGCGACCGGGTGGCTGCGGGCGGCGCCGCCGACCTCTTCCCCGGTGAGGAGCACGAGCCGCACCAGTGGGTCGTGGACTACTGGGACAAGACCGACGACCTGCGCACCGCGGGCCCCCGCGCGCAGCGGTTCCACATCGGCATGACCGGCTCGGTCACCAAGGCGCTCTACCTCGACTCCGACGGCTTCGACCGCACCCTGCGACTCGGCGAGGACATGCACCTCGGCCACTCGCTGGCGCAGGCCGGCGGCGTCTTCGTCGTCGACCGCGAGGCGCGCAGCTGGCACCTCGGCCGCTCGCAGGTCCTGCGTCGCGCCGAGCAGGTCAACCGCTTCAACGACCCCTACCTCGCCGACCTGGTCCCGACCATGCGGCCCAAGCGCAACAAGCGCGGCCGCGCCTACCAGGTGCCCTACCTCGAGGTCGTCGTGCCGGCCGGTCCCGCCGACGAGACCATCCGCGTCGTCGACTCGCTCCTCGACGGCGACGTGCCCGACCTGCGGGTCACCGTCGTCGGCCCGTGGAGCTCGGTCCACGACGACCGCGTCCAGCCCGTCGAGGACCCGGTCCTCGAGACCCGGCTGGTGCACCGCTCCTACCTCCACGAGCCGCGCGTGCGGCTCGTCGAGACCGCGCCGGCGACCTCCGACGCCGAGTTCGTCCTCACGCTCCCGGACGTCTCGCTCGCCCCACTGCCCGTCGCCCTGTCGGCGATGCTCGGCGACCTCGAGCGCACCCACCACGGCGCCCGCCTGCTGACGTACGCCACCGGCGGTGCCGCGCGCTTCGAGCGCACCGCGGCCCTCGCCCGCGTCGGCCGCCTCGCCGGGCCTGATGACGACCGCGAGGCGCTGATGGACGAGGCCTTCGGGGTCAAGACCTACGACGCCACCGCCGTCGGCTGGGTGCCCACCGCCGAGCGTGAGGTCGAGCGCTTCGTCCTCGGCGCCCGCCCCGCGGTCGACCCGGCGAAGTCGGAGGAGCGCCTGATGAAGGCGCTCCACAAGGACGACGCCCCGTCAGGCGACCCGACCCCGGAGCCGGAGGAGAAGCGGGGGCTCTTCGGCCGCCTGCGCTCCTAGCTGGTCGAGGAAGGCGCCCGCGCCCCCGTTGGTCGAGGAAGGCGCCCGCGCCCCCGTTGGTCGAGGAAGGCGCCCTGGCGCCTGTCACGAGACCCCCCGACCAGGGCTGGGAGGTTTCGTGACGGTCGCTGCGCGACCTCCTCAACCAGCGGTGTTGGTGGCCGGTAGAGGCGTCCGCGGCGCGACGACGCCTGCAGGAGGAGGGTTGCGGCCGGAGGAGCGCAGCGGGGGAGGTCGCGACAACGACGACGAAGGCGTCGTCTTCAGGCGCCGCGGACATGCGCCGAAGCGAAGCGGAGGCGCAAATCTAATCGGCGCCGAAGAGGTCGCGGGTGTAGACCTTGTCGGCCACGTCGCGGAGCTCGTCGACCATCCGGTTGGCGACGATGAGGTCGGCGCGCTCCTTGAAGGAGGCGAGGTCGCGGGTGACCTCCGAGCCGAACCAGTGGTCCTCCCCGAGCTCGGGCTCGTAGACGACGACCTCGATGCCCTTGGCCTTGAGCCGCTTCATGATCCCCTGCACGGAGGACTCGCGGAAGTTGTCCGAGCCGGCCTTCATGATCAGGCGGTGGATGCCCACGACCTCGGGGCCGCGGTCGATGATGTCGAAGGAGATGAAGTCCTTGCGGGTCGTGTTGGCCTCGACGATCGCCGAGATCAGCGTCTGGGGGACGTCGGTGTAGTTGGCCAGCAGCTGCTTGGTGTCCTTGGGCAGGCAGTAGCCGCCGTAGCCGAACGACGGGTTGTTGTAGTGCGTGCCGATCCGGGGGTCGAGCCCGACGCCGTCGATGATCGAGCGCGAGTCGAGACCGCGGGAGATGGCGAAGGAGTCGAGCTCGTTGAAGTAGGCGACCCGCATCGCGAGGTAGGTGTTGGCGAACAGCTTGATCGCCTCGGCCTCGGTCGGCGCGGTGAAGAGGAGGGGTACGTCGTCGGCGTCCGCGCCCTTGACCAGCAGCTCGGCGAAGGCCCGGGCCCGCTCGGAGTCCTCGCCGACGACGATGCGGGCGGGGAAGAGGTTGTCGTGCAGCGCCCGGCCCTCACGGAGGAACTCGGGCGAGAAGATGACGTCGGTGGTGCCCAGCCGGGCGCGTACGTCCTCGATGTAGCCCACCGGGACGGTCGACTTCACGACCATCGTGGCGTGCGGGTTGATCCGCTGCACGTCGCGCATCACGGCCTCGATGGAGCCGGTGTCGAAGTAGTTGGTGACCGGGTCGTAGTTCGTCGGCGTCGCGATGATGACGAAGTCGGCGCCGGTGTGGGCCTCCTCGGCGTCGGTCGTGAACGTGAGGTCGAGGTCCTCCTCGGCGAGGAACCGGGAGATGTCGTCGTCGTGGATGGGGCTGATGCCGCGCTTGAGCCCCTCGATCCGGTCGACGTCGAGGTCCAGGCCCACGACCGTGTTGTGCCGCGCGAGCAGCACCGCCATCGAGAGGCCGACGTAGCCGAGGCCCGCCACAGAGATCCGAGTGGTCACGCGGTGATTGTGCCGTACGCCGGTGTCGTGGCCACGTCGCCCGGCGGGCGCGGACCCACCCTTGGGGTGCGCTGGCAGGGTGGAGGCATGGGTATCGCCAAGAAGATCGCAGCCGTCGGCATCGCCAAGAAGGTCTACGACGAGGCGCGCAAGCCGCACAACCAGGCCAAGATCAAGAGCGCCGTCCGCAAGGTGCAGCAGCGCCGGACCGGCGGCGCCCGACCCTGAGGCAGCTCAGTCGGCGATCGGCGTGAGGCCCCACCGCCAGGGGTGGGGTGGGCGTTGCGACCCCGGCGCGGTCGGCGTACGAAGGACGGATGACCACCACACCGATGGAGCCCGAGTCCGACCCGCAGATCGTCCCGTCCGGGGACCCGAACGTGAACCCGATCGACCCCGGCGAGGTCCCGGACGCGCCGATCCCCGAGGCCGACCCCGACCGTCAGTAGGCGCCCGCCCGGTCCGTACGACGTTGGGTGGCCGCGGCCCGGCCCGCCCACGCCGCCAGCACGAGCGCGGCCAGCAGGTAGGCGTTGCCGACGACGTGCTCCGGCGCGCTCCAGGCCAGCTCTCGGCCCGAGCCCCAGGGCGGCCACAGGATGGGCCGGGCGACGAAGACCGCGGTCCACGCGGCTGCCAGCCACCTGCTGCGCTCCCAGAGCACGAGGGCGACGGGCGCCGCCCAGACCCAGTGGTGCGACCACGACACCGGGGAGGCCAGCAGCATGGCGAGGGCGGCCAGGCACGTCGCCAGCACCCGGTCACCGCGCCGCCACCACGCGGCGGCCACGGCCAGCACCGCGGTGGCGAGCGCGCCGGCCACGACGAGCCAGACGCCCGTGGAGGGGACGGCGTCCAGGGCGCGGGTGAGCGCCCCGGAGACCGACTGGTTGTGGGCCAGCGCCGGCGGTCCGACCCGGCTCGGGTCGAGCAGCCGCTCGGTCCAGTACGCCGCCGCGCCCGGGACCGCGAGGAGCCCGACGACGACGGTGGCGCCGAACGCCAGCACCGCCCGGGCCGCGGCACCTTGTCGGCCGACGAGCAGGAGCAGCACCACGAACACGAGCGGGGTGAGCTTGACCCCTGCGACCACGCCGAGCGCCACCCCCGAGAGCCGTCGCCCGGGCCCGAGCAGGTCGGCGAGCACCACGAGCATGAGCAGGAGGTTGACCTGGCCGAAGACCAGGTTCTGCCACACCGGCTCCAGCGCCACCGCGCCCACCGACAGCGCGACGAGGAGGCGCGCCGACGTCGTACGGCCGAGGGCGTGCCGCACGAGCGCGACCGACCCGCCGAGTGCGAGCGTTGACGCGCCGGTCCACAGCGCGGCCGCGAGCCAGGCCGGGAGGAGCGCCAGCGGCACCATCAGCACGGCCGCGAACGGCGGGTAGGTGAAGGGGTACCCGGTAGCCGGTTCGTCGGTCGCATAGGGCGAGCGGTGGGCGAGCACGGCGTCGCTGCCGTGCTGGTAGACGAGCAGGTCCACGAGGTCGTGGCCCGCGGCGGCGGCGAGCAGGCCCGCGGCACCCCCGACGGCCAGCAGCACGCCGGCAGCCGGGGCCGGGAGCCGGCGTGGAGGCCTCACCTGTGCAGGGTAGATCGCAAGGTCGGGACCTAGGTCCCCCGCAGTCCGGACCTTCGCCGCTCATCCGGCGGGCCGGCGCTGCCGATGGTTGTGGCATGACCCTCCCGCTCGCCGCGCTCGGCCCTGCCCTCCCCACCCACGAACGCTGGTTCGTAGAGTCGCAGCAGGCGGGTGACTGGTCCTTCTTCCTCTCCCCGCTCCCCCTCGTGCTCACCGCGGCGGTCGTGACCGTCACCCTCGCGTGGCGCATCGTCGCCCTGCGGATCCACCGGCCCGAGCTGCCGTTCCTGGCGCCGCTCGGCCGCCTCGTGCCGTGGATCCCGCGGCTGCTCGGCATCCACCTCGGCGTCGCGCTGCTGGCGCTGGCCGCGACGGGTGCGTTCATCACGCCGTCCAACGACCACCTCGAGGGCATCGGCGGCAACGCGCTCCTGCTCGTCGAGGCGGCGCTCGGTATCTGGCTGGTGACGGGCATCAACCTCCGGCCGGCCGCCGCCCTCGTGCTGGCCCTCGGCCCGGCCCTCGCACTGGTCGCCGGCCCCACGGCGCTCGGCGAGTGCGCGAACCTCGCGGCCGTCGCGGCCTTCCTCGTCGTCGTACCTCCGGGCGCCGACGCCAACGGTGCCGCCCACCCGTCCCGTGCCCAGCTGCGCTGGGGCCTGCTGTGGCTGCGGCTCGGCGTCGGCACCGCGCTGATCGTGCTGGCCTTCTCCGAGAAGCTCACCAATCCCGGCATGGCCATCGACACGCTCGAGCGCTACCCGGCCCTCGACGTGTTCTCCCTCGTCGGCATCCACGTGTCGCCGGAGACGTTCGTGGCCATCGCCGGCGCCACCGAGCTGCTCTTCGGGCTGCTGGTCATCTCCGGCGCGTTCCCGCAGGTCGCGGTGCTCGTCGCGATGGTGCCGTTCAACGCCACCCTGCTGCTGTTCGGCCAGACCGAGATGGTCGGCCACCTCCCGGTGTACGGCGTCTTCCTCGCGCTGCTGGCCTACGGCTCGTCCGCGACCACGGCGGGCGACGTGCGCTGGCTGCCGAGCCTCGCCCGGCGCAGGGTCGCGGTGCCGGCTGCTGCATGACGTGTTCGGCGCTCAGAGCGGGGCGTGGACACGACTGCCGGGGAACCGCCGGCGCCCGTCGACGCCCACCTTCATCGGCGGTGCCCCGAACCGGTAGCACCCGATGTCCGGGCGCACCCCGGGCGGCGGGTTGCCGTCGATCTCCCGGAGCGTCGGGTCCTGCAGGGGCACGCCGCCCTGCCGGGCCGGGCTGCCGGGCGCGAGGCGGAAGTCGTCGACCGGTCGGGGCAGCGGGATCCAGAACCGTCGCAGGCGAGGGTCGTCGTCGCGGCCGTTCGCCTCGAAGCCCGGCGGATGGGCGACCTGGCTGTCGTGGAAGTACGCACTCGCGCGCAGCGTCGTGAGGTCGGCGAACGCCTGTGCGCCAGTCCCGTTCGGTCGGACCTGCAGGAGGGTGGTCGAGGCTCGGTCGATGCCGAAGTAGCAGTTGCCGTCCAGCTCCGCGTCGTCGCCGACCCGCGGCAACCAGGCCAGCGGTCGAGAGGCGGAACCACCGTCGTCGATCGCGACGAAGATGTTGTTGAACGCCCGCTTCGTCGTGCTGCCGTCCGTGGACCGGAAGAGGTTGTAGACCGAACCCTGCGCCTGGACGATCAGCACCGTGTTGTGGAAGAAGTGGAGGGCGGGGTCCGGATGGTTGCTCTTGAGCATGTTCCCGTACCTCAGCACCGCACGCTCCGCCGGTTCGACGAGCGCCGGGTCGGGGACAGGTCGACGTCCCACCGTGGCACTCCGGAGGTCGATCAGGTTCCGGTGCACGAAGACGCTCTTGATCGCCGATCCGCCGGCGACGCTGATGGCCATCAGGCACTTCTGGAAGACGTTGCGCGAGATGCGCAGGTTCGTGGCGACGTCCCCGACGAAGACTGCGTCATCGTTGATGTTGTGGATCCAGTTCCGGGTGAACACGACGTCGGGACCGTTGAGCTGCATGTCGTGCGCGTTCGTGAACTCGCACGAGTCGAACGTCGTGGCACCGCTGGTCCGGTGGCAGTAGACGAGCGTCTTGACCGTCCGCTCGCCCAGCCCGTTCTCGACGCCGCTGGCCCGGATCGTGTAGCCGTCCTTGCGGTCGCTCCGGAAGTACCACGGCGGCATCCCCCCGTCGAACCAGCAGTTGGTGATGCGGGTGCGCAGGCAGCTCTGGCCCACCTCCATGCCGTACGGACCTGCCTGGACGGTGACGTGGTCGAGGTGTGTGTCCACGGACTCCGTGACGAGCACGGTGCGACCGCCCCCGCACCGCACCGTCAGGTTCTCCACCGTCACGGTGCTGCACCGCTTGATCTGGAACGTGCGGTTCGATGCCGTCCACACCGCGAGGCCGGCCCTCCGGGGATCGGTCTCGTCGGTGTAGTCGGTGACGCCGCCCTCGTGGTGGGCCGTGTGCGACAGCCGCACGTGGACGATGCCGTCCGGGGTCTGGTGCAGGCCCGGTCCGAGGTACACCCACGGACGCCGCTGCCGTGGCTGGCCCGCCTTGACCACGATCTCGGGACCCTCGGGACCGCTCGCCAGGGGGACCGGGCCGAACCTCTGGTTGTCGGCCCGCAGGTCATGGAGGTCGTCGTAGGTGATGAGCCGCGTGTAGCGCGCGGCGATGATCGCGCCGAAGCAGGTTCCCTCCGGGTGTGGGACCACCGACGTGTACTCGTCCGAGGTCCCGACTCGCGACCAGGCGTGTGACGGCGCGTCGCTGAAGACGGGGATGCTGCCGTCGATGATGGCCTGCTCGCCGGGTATCGACTGGATGAGGATCCGGTGCTTCTCCTCGATGACGACCTGCTCGTGGTAGACGCCCGAGCCGATGGACAGCGTGTCCCCGTCCTCGAGCTGAGCCACTGCGTGGACGATGTCGCGGAACGCATCGTCCGCGGCGGTGCCACTGTTGGTGTTGGCGCCGTCGGTGGTCACGAAGTAGTGGGGCACGACGGACTCCTAGGGCGTCACCGTGACGGCGTCGGGCGGCAGGCTCGCGTCGACGAGGTAGCGGAAGAAGGCGTTCTTGCGCTGGTTGATGGACGGCACGTCGCCGATCCAGGCGTAGGGCTTCCTCACGCGAGCCGGGAAGGTCTCGGTGAAGGTGCGCCACTCCTGCTCCGTCGGCTCCCGCTTGGTCGCGTTCGCCTGCATCCACAGGATCCGGGTCGAGACGAACTCGCTCGCCAGGCCGATTCCGGGATTGGGCAGGCTGCCCCGCACCGCCTGGAGCGTGAGGGTCCTCGCGCCGGCCGGCAGCTGGTCCCAGGCCTGCGCCTGGAACGCGAGGTGCCGCCGGAGCTGGCCCCGGGGAATGCCGGGGGGCGCGCCCTTGGTGGTGTAGGTCCCTCCGGACGGGACGAACTCCGGACTGTCCAGGTGGCGCTGGGCAGCGCGCCAGTTGAGCAGCACCGGCTGGAGCGTCGTCGAGTACGCCCGGATGAAGGAGTGGAACGTCGGGTAGAGCGTGTGCCTCACGAGGGCGTACCTGTTGAACATCGCCCAGATCACGGCGGCGCTGTCCGCGTCGGGCCGACCGCCCGCCTCGAGGATGACCAGCTTCGCCGTCCACGCCGCGTCCGCCGCCGTGAAGGGGTACGAGAAGGGCGTCCGGCCGGGTGCCCTGAGCACGAGGGTCCCGAACGGGCCGGCAGGAAGCGCGACTCCGGACCCGCCCCCGGTCACGGTCGGTTGCGAAGCGCGGGCCAGCAGGGGGCGGACCAGCGTGTCGCGGATCGTGATCCACTCGGACGCCAAGGTGCGCTCGCCGGCCGCGATGGGCCGACCGCCGAGCTCGGGGTGGCGGGCGAAGAAGACGCCGTTGGTCAGGGCCTTCTCGTCGCGCTGTCCGCGCGCGATCGCCATCGCCAGCCGGAACGGCTCCAGGAAGGACGACTCGTCCTCGAGCTCAGTCGCGAGCCCGTGGCCGTACGCCTCGTCGAGCTGGTCCGCACCGTCGTGCTCCGCCTCTGCCTCGGTCGGCCACTCGACTTCCTGATCCGACTCCAGCTCCGCCTCGGGCTCGCCCCCCCACTCGCCCTCCCACTCGTCCTCGCCCTCCAGGTCGCCTTCGAGCACGTCACCCGGCTGCTCGAGCTCGTCGTCCTCGCCCTCGGAGAAGGGCCACCACGAGGGGCGTGGCACGGCGGGTGCCGTCCTGCTCCGGCACTCGCGCTCGATCATCGAGTGGACGAAGTCCCAGTCGAAGTACGGCGTCGCGCGCATCCCACCGGGGTCCCAGCCGCCTGCCTTGTCGTGGCGGTTGAACGGTGTGAGGTCCTCGTGGCCGACCAGCCGGGGCGAGCGCCACCACGTCTCCTGGAGCGGCCAGCCGTTGCGCCGCGCGATGTCGCAGGCGAGCAGCGCGACCGCCTCGTGCTGCGCCTGGGTGAAGCGCAGCCCCGGCCGCAACGGGGTCGCGTCGGTGATGAGCCGGTTGCCGTGGTGGAAGACGCACGGGACGCACTCGACGTGGATGTAGCAGGAGTTGGCCGTGCGGGTGCCGGGCAACAGCTTCAGTGGGTGCTCGACCCCCGGCCAGCGGGCTCGCCACTGGGTGACGACCGCTGCCGGGAGGTCCTTCTCGAAGCGACCCTGGTCGATCGAGCGGCGCTGGTCGCCGACGCCCACGCCGTTGGCCTGCTCGCGCTCGTTGGCCACCTGCAGGAGGTCACCACCGCTGACGCCGCGCCAGCCGTTGACGTAGTGGCAGCCGTGCGACTGCGAGTAGTAGCTGACCGCGAAGGCCGTGTGGTAGATCCCCCTCGACTTCGCCTTGGACGGCAGGCCGCCACCGGTGGTGTGCACCACCAGCCCGTAGACCTTGCCCACCCACCCGGCCGGCCGGTCGACGGAGTCCCACTGCCGCGCGGCCTGCAGGGCGATCGCCGACTGGCCCTGCACGGCGGCCTTCGCTGGCTGCTCGTCCTCGGCCTCGACCTCCTCGACCGGGGCGGCGTACGCCTCGTCGAGAAGCGCCTCGTCCTGCGGGGCGAGGTCGTCGCCGGGCGGGGAGTACTCCGGCTCCTCGGGACCTGCGAAGCCCTCGGCCTCGGCCACCAGCTCCTCGCGGAACGGCGACGGTGCGCCGTTCCTCCCGATCGCGAACGTCTCGGTCATCACTCCTCCATCGGCGTTCGAGGGCTCACTGCCCCAGCCAGCTGCGCACCAGCGCGATCACGTCCGTGTCGAGGTGGACGGCCTTGTTGCCCCGCAACGCCATCCGGCGTGCGGTGGCGTCGTACTCGAGGTGCCGGTCGACGTGCACGCCGACCAGCGAGCGGGTGCCGTCGCTGAACCTGATCCAGACCGGCGACCCGCTCTGGCCCTTCGCGGTGTCGGCGGAGTAGACGACCGCGCCCGGGGCGCCGGCGTGGAACCGGGCCGGACCGAAGTGCGACCACATCGAGTTCGACTGCTCGCCCTTCCTCCAGCCGACTGTCGGGTCGCAGCGGTTGCCGTTGCACTTGTCGCCCGGATAGCCGCACACGACGACGTCCTTGCCGGTCAGGAAGGCCGCCGTCATGGGGCGCAGGTTCGTGCCCTGGCCGAGCGTCGCGTGGCCCCAGTGCCCGAGCGCGGCACCGCCGATCGCCCGCGACCTCACGGCGGAGGCGTCGGCGCCGAGCGTCACGAGGGCGACGTCGAAGCGGGTGCCCGGGGTCGGGTTGGTGATGTAGCGGCTCGACGCGGTGAAGGCCACCGCCTCGAACCGCCCGAACGGCTGCTCGCCCACGTTGCGGGCCGGCACCACGACCAGCGAGTCCGGCCTGTTGCCCTCGGCGTCGTACACGTTGTGCGCGGCGGTGAGGACCTGGCGCGGCCCGACCAAGAGGCCCGAGCCGCGGTACGACGTGCTCCCGCGCGTGACGTCCAGCGAGCACACCCACCGGTAGGGCACCTGGGTGGTCGGGTTGACCCGGACGCGCCCGTCCGGCAGCAGCACCTCGTGCTCCAGCAGCTCGGTCGGGGCCTCCGCGAACGGCGATCGCATGACGCCGGCCTAGCCGTGACCGTTCTGCCCCGCGAGCAGGCTCATCGGCGCCGGTGACCCTGTGGGTGCGGGAGCGCGTACGCCGTTGGGCGGCGGAGCCGCGTTGCCCCCTGACGGCGCCGGCAACCGCAGCGGCTGGGCCGATCCCGACGGCCGGTCCTTGACCCGGTCGCCGGTGGCGGACTGCCACAGGTCGATGATCTTGTTCATGTCGGTGAGCAGGGTCGTGTTGGTCCCGAGGTTGAGGTAGAGCAGCTCGACGGAGGGCCCGGACGAGAAGACGCTCAGCTCGATGGCCCGGAGCAGGCCCGACATCAGGTCGGCGAGCTCGAACAGCTCACGCGCACGAGGCGCCGGCGTCATGCCGACGCGGGCGGCGAGCTTCTGGAGCCGCTCCGCGGGACCCGGGCCCTGCGCGCTGAGGTCGACGACGATCGGCACGTTGTCCTCGAGTGTCAGGTGGAACCACGACAAGGTGCTGACGTAGGCGAACTCCTCGCGGGCGAGCAGCCCACCTCGGCGACGCAGCGCCATCATGTCGCGCAGCGCGTCGCACAGGGAGGCGATGTACTCGCGGTCGGTGGCGTTGGGACCGATGCCGTTCTTCGCGTTCTCCATGCCGAGCCAGACCTGGCGGAGCAGCTCCGTCCACTTCTCGCGGAAGCTGGCGTTCACGCCGTCGCCGACGTCCTGCTTCCACGCCCCGTCCGTCATTCCCGGCCGGAGCCACCGCGCAGGCACCGGGTGCGGCGGCTCGAGCCCGAACATCCGCCAGTAGGCGTTGCGCCGGTTGACCCGCTGGTCGGGACGGACCTCGCTGAGCACGCCCTGGATGCTGTAGAGCGGAGGCTCCCGGAAGAACAGCTCCTCCGTGGTCCGCACCCACCGGTGGGACGCGGGGCTGATCGGGTTCAACGTCTCACCGACGCTGAGCCGACGGACCACCTCGGCCAGCACCTCGAAGGCACCGGTCGACTCGATCAGGAAGGCGTAGACGAGGTGGTCGGCGACGAGCCCGGGGTCGATGAGGGGCGGCGTCGCCGGCGCGATGGGTGTGCCGGTGAAGGAGTCCGGCGCCGCCGGGTTGATGCCGGACGGAGCCGGGAAGGGCCCTCCTGTCGCGGGCGGCAGCGGGAGGTCGATCGCGCCGATGATCGCCGGTTCGCCGAGGAACGGCGTACCGGCGGGCGTCGTCGAGTTGCCCACGTCGGGGACGAGGGCGCCGCCCGTCCAGGCCTCGTCGAGCCAGCGGCTCAGCTGGAGCGGGTGGATGTCGAACACCTGGGCCGGTGGGGTCATCCGGCGGGCGAGGCTGCGGAACATGGGCTTCTCCGATCCTTGTCTCTCACACGACCGGGAGCCGCGGTCCGAGGGCGAGCGGGTAGTGGTCCTCACTGCGGCGGAACTCGAGGCGGGTGATGACCTGGTCGTTGGTGACGGCGGTGAGCTCGAACTCGGTGGTCGCGATCGCGCCCGACCTGCTGACCCGGGGGTTGTGGGTCCCCAGCGGGACGACCTCCGCAGGCTCTCCGCGCTGGGTGAAGACGGCGACCTCGTCGACGTGCTCGGGCACCGGTCCGAGGACGAGGACCGCCATCGGGGGGGATCCACCAGTGCCTCTCTTGCGCCCGGCCGGGAAGACCTTCACGTCCTCACCGTCGCGCGGGACGCGCCCCATCAGCTGGCGCAGCACCAGGTAGTCGAGGTTGCTCCCCGCGGCAGCGGCCGGGGCCTCGGCGCTGAGTGCGACCGGGCGGGGGTTGTTGAGGGCGTCCGCGATCCTCGTCAGCTCGGCCAGCACGTCGGCCCAGTCCGGCTGGTGGTTCCGCTGTTGCGGCATGGTGATTCTCCTTCGTGTGCTCAGGCGGCTCGGGGGAGCGGCATGGGTGCGAGACGGGCGAGCCAGTCGTGCAGGCGGGCGGTCCGGGCGGCGGTCGCGGCGGGGTCGAGGGGCTGGTCGCTGGTGAGCAGCGCGAGGACGCGCAGCGAGTCGCTCCGGGCGAGGAAGGCGGAGGTGAGCAGGGTGTCTCCGGCCTGGCGCGAGAGCTCGGCGAGCCGCGCCGGGGAGACCCGATCGGGGTCGGCGAGCGCGTGGAGCGGCCGGCCGCCGAACGCCCGGAACGGACGGCGGGTGCAGGCGGACGCCAGCGCCGGCAGGAGCCGCTCGCCCGCCCGGGCGACCGCGGCGTCGTGCGTGGTCAACCCCGCCGGGTCGTGCCGCGAGCGCCACGCCGCGGAGAGGTCGTCCCACGGGCCGGCGCCGTACCAGCTCCGGCACAGCTCGACGTTGAAGAGCACGCGCAGCCACGACGGGGGGTGCGGGTCGCCGAGGCGTACGCGGTGCACGGACGCCGTCGGGCCGTCGACCACGTTGGCCAGTGCCGGCACGGGCGACCAGCCCGCCATCGCGAAGGCACCCACGTCGGCGGCGACCTCCCCGGCCCAGGATCGCCACAGCTCACCCAGGCCCGGTACGTCGCCGGCCGCTCCGGCGACCTCGGCGAGCACCTCCCCGAGCTCGGTGTTCCAGCCGACGAGGTGGCTCCACTGGTGGGTGGTCTCGTGCAGGATCGCCGTCGGGTGGATGAGGTTGTGCCGCGTGACCTTGATCGCTGCGACGGGGGAGAGCCCGCCTTGGTCCCACAGCCGGATCCCGGCCCGGAGCACGGCGGCACCGAGTCCCTTCTCGGGGTAGACCAGCGCGGGTGGCACGTCCTTGCCCAGCGGGCGCAGGACGACCTCCATCGAGTCGACGGCGATCGTGTCCAGCCCGCGCAGCACTGCGCCGAGCCGCGGTGTGGTCCGCTGCTGGACGGCGTCGCCGTAGAACTCGACGGTCGACTCGACGGCGAGGTAGCGCGCCCGCAGCCGGAGCAGCGAGGCGCGACACTCACCGAGCGGTCGCCCGGACGCGAGCGCGGTCGCGAGGGTCGTCCCCTCGGCGGACAGTGCCGCGATCGACGAGGTCAGCCGGTCGCGGAGCCGCAGCCGCAGGTAGTCCTCCAGGTGGGACCACGCCTCGGCAGGTGCCACGGCGTCGAGCTCCGCGAGCTGGACGATGGCGCCCTGCCAGTGCGCGAGCTCGGCGTGCAGCTGCCGGCGTTCGGCGTCAGTCACTGTGCCTCCCCGCGCGGATGGTGAGGGTGGGAGCACCCGGCATCCCGGAGGCGAGCGCGGCCGCATCGGCGAACGCGAAGGCGAAGGTCAGGGTCAGCCCGGGCGCGGGGTCCTTGGCTGCGGTGGCCATCGCGGCCGCCTGGGTGGGCAGCTCCTTGGCCAGGGTGGACTTCATCGCCTCCACCACGTGGGCGGCCAGAAGTCCACGAGCCGGTGCGACGGCGGACCGGCTCGCCCGGCCGAGCATCCGCGGGAGCCGGACAGCCGCGGCCTCCTGCACCTGGCGGCCCAGCAGCCGGGCGACCGTGGCGACGACCTCGGTCTGCTCCTGTCGCTCGAGCAGCCCGGCCAGCCGGTGCGCGGTGCGCTCCCCGACGCGCAGGTGCACCCGCAGCTCGGGTCGCGCCAGCTGCGGACGGAGCCGGAGCGCGATCCGGCTGCGACGGCGTACGACACGCCGGCCGGGCACGACGACACGGAAGTACCGCCGCCCTGCCGGTCCGCGCACGCCCGGCCGCGTGCCGAGCGCAGCCCTGCCGAGCAGCAGACCCGCGGTCGCCGGGCTCAGCTCCTCGAACTCGGCCGGGAAGACCCCCTCGCCCTCTCCGGCAGCGAGGTGGCCGAGGTGCCCGCCGGTCATGGTCTCGAAGACCTGTACCTCGGCGCTCACCGGCCAGGTCGCCACCCCGGCGTCGAGCAGCCGCTCCTCCAGCGTCTCGGCGCCGGGCAGCTCGACCTCCCCGGCCTGGGCGCGGGTCAGCCTCACGTCGAAGCGGCGCGCGCTGCGGCGGTAGCGGCGCGCCTTCCCGGCACGGGGCATGGCGACCCACCCGGGCTTGTCGGGGTCGTGGCCGGGCAGGTCGTCGCGCAGCACCGACGGGGGCAGGTTGCGCACGGCCGCCGCGCCGAGGGCATCGCCCACCTCGGCCTCGAGGCGCAGCGGGTCGTCCAGGGCCTCGGCGGGCAGGCTCATCACGTCGACCATGGCCTCCTGGAGGGTGTCGACGAGCGCCTCCGCGCCCAGCTGCTCGGGAGCCGCCTCCAGGGACAGCAGCCTGAGGCCGGCGTCCGCCACGTGCGGCGCGAGCGCGCGTGCCGCCTGCGGGCCGACGTACCCCTGGATGAGGGTGGCGAGCTGGCCGGCCACGAAGTTCTTGATGCGGTCGCGGCCGATGATCTTCACGCCGGTCCGGATCAACGGCATGGCCGCCATCACGACCGGGATGAACTGCTCGAGCTGCTCGGTGGGCGGTCGGCCGGGCTCGGCCTCCGACAGCTGGCGGACCAACGTGGCGCGGGCACGGTCGAGGTCGGCGAGCGGGTCCTCTGACTGCATCGCCCCGTCGTCGTACGCCGCCTCGCTGAGCACGTGCTCCTGCGCGGCGTCCGACGGGGCGAGGAGCGCCTCGGCGAGCTGGGCATCGAAGGCCTCGGCGAGCGACGGCTCGGCCTCCGCCTCGGACAGGCCGAGACGTTGCGCGAGCTGGGTCGCGGGTCCGCGCAGTGGCACGGGCAGCCGGTTGATCGCCTTGCCGAGCACCCGCTGGAGCAGCGGGCGCACGAGCTTGCGCAGGGCCGCGAAGACCGGACCCATGGGGACCAGCCTGCTGAGCCCCTTCACCGCCCCGGCGGCCACCGCCTTCGCGGCGCGGAACGCCTTCTTCACCAGGCCGCCGAGGAACTGCTCGCTGCTGGACTCGGGGTCGCGGGCGTACTCGCCCAGCACCCCGGCGACCTCGTCCTCGCCGAAGGAGTCGAGCCGGCGGTCGGCGAAGCGCTGCTCGAGCTCGGCCAGGCCCCGGTCGACGGACTCGCCGAGGTACTGCACCCACTGCTCGGCCTCCTGGCCGGCCACCTGCTCCTCGTCGCCGTACCGGGTCAGCGCCCTGAGGTGGTGTCCGGCGACCTCGTCGACGAGCCCCTCGACGGCCTCGTCGAACTCCTCGTCCTCGAGCTCGGCGACGAGCGCCTCGAGCGAGTCGGCGGCCTGGGCCGACTCGTCCTCCGACGTCAGCCCTGCGGCGAACGGGGAGACGAGGGCGCCGCCCTCGTACGAGGGGACCTCCTGCTCGGTGACCTCGAACCCGGTGAGTCCGCCGCCGGAGAAGATGGGTGCCTCCGTGTCGAGCGTCGTCATGAGCGCCTCCCTCCGAACGTCAGCACGTCGCGCTGCTGGTCCGCTGACGCTAGGAGCCCGCTGTCTGCGGCTCCGTCGCGCCAGCGTCGTCGTCCCGTGTGCCGTCGCGTGGTGCTCGTGTCACCGGCGCCGGCCGGCTGGTCTGGACCGGAGGCGCATCGTCCTGCTCGACCGAGCGCAACCACGTCTCGAACTGGTGGACCGCGGATTCCACGCTCGTGGCGAGCGTCAGCGTCGCGGGGCGGCGGCCGTTGCGGCCGGCCAGGAATCGGACCTTCAGGCCGTCGCCGTCACGCCAGAGCCGTACGACCAGGTTGTGCCAGACTGGGGGTTCCATCACTGAACAGCGTGCGTGCGTGGAGTCCTCGGCACCGTCGTCGCCGCGTCTGCCACGAGGTCACACCCGCGTCAACGTCCGCGCTCCTGGGGAGTCCTCCGACTACAGGACCGTGACGCTGCGTAGGCGCGCGTGTGCTGTCGTTCCGGGTGGGGAGGGACGAATGACGACTGCTGCCCTGTCGCGAGCGGCCGGGCCCAGCATCAGCCTGCTGGGTGGGTTCTCGGTGCACGTCGGCCACCAGGTGGTGCCGATGCCACGCAACGCCCAGCGGGTGCTGGGCTTCCTGGCCGTGACCGGCGTCGAGCAGCTCCGCGACACCGTCGCCGGCAACCTGTGGCCGGGTGCCGCACCGGAGCGCGCGATGTCCAACCTGCGTACGGCGTTGTGGCGCGTGCGTCAGGCCGATCCGCGCATCGTGAGGGCGGGGCGCGACGCCGTCGGTCTGGACCAGGAGGTCCGGATCGACTACGAGCTGATCACCTCCCAGGCCCGGCGGATCATTGCCGAGTACCCGGTCGAGGACCAGGCGATCAGCGGCGCCGCGCGGCTCCTCGAGGCCGACCTGCTCCCGGGCTGGGACGAGGAGTGGCTGCTGCTCGACCGCGAGCGCCACCGCCAGCTCCGCATCCACGCCCTGGAGAAGCTCAGCGAGCTGCTGACCTCGCGGGGCCAGTACGGCCGCGCCATCGACGTCGCCTGCGCCGCCATCCGGGTCGAGCCGCTGCACGAGTCCGCCCATGCCGTCCTGATCGCCGCCCACATGGCCGAGGGCAACCACACCGAGGCGATCCGGCACGGTCGCGAGTACGCCGTGCTCCTCGACAAGGAGGCCGGGCTCATGCCCTCGCCCCGCATCGCCGCGCTCCTGCTGCCGACCCAGCGCTCGGCGCCCCCGGCCGCACCCCCCCTCGCCTGACGCGTGCCTATGCTCGGCACATGACGATCCAGCAGTCCACCGACACCGCCCACGCCGCGATGCTGGGCCTCGGCGTCCACCGGCCCGAGCGGCTGGTGACCAACGACGAGATCTGCGAGGTCCTCGACTCCTCCGACGAGTGGATCCAGAGCCGGTCGGGCATCCGGACCCGGCGCTTCGCGGGCGAGGACGAGACGCTGATCGGGATGTCGGTGTCGGCCGCCGAGCGGGCCCTCGCGGCCTCGGGTGTCGAGGCCGGCCAGATCGGCTGCGTCATCGTCGCGACGTCGACCCACCCCGAGCACACGCCCGCCTCGGCTCCGCAGGTCGCGGCCGCGCTGGGCATCTCCTCGGCCGCCTTCGACATCTCGGCCGGGTGCGCGGGCTTCTGCCACGCACTCAACCTGGCGGCGTCGATGGTGCGCTCGGGAGCCGAGTCGCACGTCCTCGTGATCGGGGTGGAGCAGCTCAGCCGCTTCATGGACCCGACCGACCGCGGCACCGCCTTCATCTTCGCCGACGGCGCCGGTGCGGTCGTGGTCGGACCGTCCGACGCCCCGGGCATCGGCCCGACGGCGTGGGGCTCGGACGGCACGCAGGCCCACGTCATCACGCAGACCCCGAGCTGTCTCGGTGGCCACTCCGAGCGCGAGCACCCGGTGGTGCAGATGGAGGGCACGGCCGTCTTCCGGTGGGCGCCGTTCGCGATGGCGAAGGTGGCGCACGAGGCGCTCGACCTGGCCGGCGTCGGTGTCGACGAGCTCGACGCATTCATCCCGCACCAGGCCAACCTCCGCATCACGCAGACCCTCGCCAAGAACATCCAGCTCCCCGACTCGGTCGCCATCGCCACCGACGTCGTCGACTCCGGCAACACCTCGGCCGCGTCGGTGCCGCTCGCGATGGAGGCGATGCTCCGCAAGGACGAAGCGGCCGCCGGCGACACTGCCCTCCTCATCGCCTTCGGTGCCGGCCTGAGCTATGCCGGGCAGGTCGTGACGCTGCCGCCGCTGGGCCAGTAGCCGCGGTGGACGACGGGACCGAGGTCCGCCTCCGCACCGGCGACACGGTGCGGATCCGGCAGATCCGCGGCACGGACGCCGCCGAGCTGCAGCGCGCCTTCGCCCTGATGAGCGAGGAGTCGCAGTACCAGCGCTTCCTCACGGGGATGCCGCGCCTGACCGACAGCCAGGCGGCGTACTTCACGGCCGTCGACCACGTCGACCACGTCGCGTACGTCGCCCACTCCACGCACGATGCGAGCTACATCATCGGTGTGGCGCGCTTCATCCGCTACGCCTCCGTCCCCGACGAGGCCGAGCTGGCGATCACGGTCGCCGACTCCTGGCACGGCCTCGGGCTGGCGACGGTGATGCTCCGGAAGCTGTGCGAGCGCGCCCGCGAGGTCGGGGTACGACGCCTGCGCGCCGAGATGATGCCCGACAACCAGGCGGTCCTGCGGCTCCTGCGCTCCGCCGGGATGGTGGACGAGACGGAAGTGGGCGGACGGGTGGTCGGACACCTCGAGCTGGGGCGGGGGGAGTGAGCCAGGGTGAGGCGAGGCGGTCGGCTCGGACCGGTGGCGCACGAAACGCTCGACCTGGTCGACCCGGCCGCTCTTCCGCGCGGAGCCGATCCGGCGGTGGTGTACTTGACCGATCCCTCCATGTCCGGACCCCTCGAGAACGAGTGGGTGGTTGGGGGCGCCGCGCAGTACGACCTCATCGCGGGACCACCAACCGTGTTCGCCGGGACGGTCGCTCGTCGGCCCCCTCCGGTGCTGTCGACTGCGCGACGTCGGCCAGCCCCGAGGGTCGAGAAGCCGGTCGCCCTACTCCCGCTGACGCTGGCGGAACGCGCGGACGGCGGCATTGATGGTGGCGAAGTCGCGCACCGGCCCCTTCGGCTCCAGCAGGTCGACCCGCCGCAGGCGCTGTACGACGTCGTCGTTGGCCCGGGCCACGGCGACCACCTCGATGCCTAGCCCGTCCAGTCGCTCGAGCAGGCCGTTGAGCGTGTCCAGGGCGGTGGCGTCCAGGGCCCCGACGCCCTCGAAGTCCAACACCAGCCACTCCTCAGCGCCGGGGTTGGCCTCGAGCACGTCCACGACCCGAGCCGCGAAGCGTTCGGCGTTGAGGAAGAACAACGGGGCGTCGAACCGATAGACAAGGAGGCCGGGCTCAGGGGTGGCCTCGGGGTGTGCGTCGACCTCCACCCAACCGTCGAGGTCCGGAGCGTCACCGAGGATCGCGTCGTGCGGCCGGGCGATCCGGCTCAGGGCGACCACGATGGAGAGGCTGACCGCGACGATGACGCCGACCAGCACGTCGAAGACGATGACGCCCAAGGTGGCGACCACGGCCAACAGGGCCTCCTGCCTGCTGGCGCGCCACAAGGCCCGGTAGCCCGGGACGTCCAGGATCGCGATCGCCGCCGCGACGATCACCGCGGCGAGCGCGGTGCGCGGGATCTCCCCCAGCACCGGGCTGAGCAGCACCAGCGTTGCGACCACGAGCCCCGCGGCGACCAGCGAGACCAGCTGGGTGCGGCTGCCTAGGGAGGCGGGCACTGCAGTGCGGCTGGCGGACGAGGACACGGGGAAGCCCTGAGAGAGGCCGGAGGTCAGGTTGGTCAGCCCCAGGGCGAACAGCTCCTGGTTGGGCTCGACGCGGTAGCCGAGCCGATCGGCGATGGACCGGGCGGTGAGGACGTTGTCGGTGAAGCCGACCAGCACGATTCCGACCGCCACCGGGAGGAGGCTCACCAGGTCTGCCCAACCGACGTCGGGGAGCCCGGGGGTGGGCAGCCCCTCCGGGATGACGCCCACCACGGGCACCATCGGTTCTGCGCCCGAGACAAACCAGACGAGGGTGGTCGCCAGTGCAACCGCGATCAGGGCGCCGGGCCACGTGGGGGCCCAGCGCCGCAGGGCCAGCACGAGCACGAGGGTGGCGGTGCCCAGGGCCAGCGTGGCGGGGTCGACGTCGCCCAGCTCCCGGACCAGCTCGACGACCCGCGGGAAGAAGCGGTCCGCCTCGATGGCGACCCCTGTGAAGGCAGCGATTTGGCTGCTGAGCAGGGTGAGGCCCACCCCGGTGATGTAGCCGACCAGCACGGGCTTGGAAAGCACTGACGCTATGAAGCCCAGCCGCGCGGCCGCGCCCAGGATCGCGATCGCGCCGACCACCAACGCAAGCGCGGCCATCAGCGCGACGTAGCGGCCTGGGTCCCCGGCGGCGATCGCACCCACGCCGGCGGCGGCCAAGATCGCGGTGCCCGGCTCGGGCCCGACGCCGAGGTGCCGGCTGGTGCCCACCAGGGCGTAGACGACCAGTGGGCCCAGGACGGCGTAGAAGCCGTACTCCGGAGGCATGCCGGCCAGCTCGGCGTAGGCCATCGACTGCGGGATCAGCATCGCCCCGACGGTGGCTCCAGCCACGAGGTCGGGGCGCAGCCAGCCCTGCTGATAGCCGCGCAGCACGGCGAGCCCGGGGACCAGGGCCCGCAGCCGGGGCCGCTGCCTGCTCGGGGACACCATCCGCACGCTAGTGCACCAGAGCCATGCCCCTTGCTGCGGACATCTCGATGAAGGTGGTGCAGGAACGGCTCGGGCACTCCTCGACGGCGCTGAGAGCCGACCCCTACATCCACGTGCTGCCCCCAGTGCACGCCGAGGCCGCCGAGCTGATCGCCGAGCCGCTGCTGCCCTGACTACGCCTGAGAAGAACCCCGCAGGCGACACCAGCACCCCCTCCACACCCCCGGCAACACCAGGACCTCAATGTCGGTGGTCTCTGGAAGAGTTCCTCCATGACGGCAATCGTGGAGTGGGACGACCACCCAGTGGTGGCGTTGTCGCGGTGGCTGGAGGTCGATCTCGCCGAGGCGATCGATCGGCCGATGTGGTCGATGTCGGCCCAGGACGCCGAGCAGGCGCTGCTGTCGCTGACGCGGGTGAGGAGTCAGCTTGACGCGCTCCTGATGAAGGTCCTGCGGCAGGCCGACGCGGTCGGTGCCGGGCTCGACACGGGTGCGACGTCCACGACCAACTGGTGGTCGCACGCGACCCGCACGACCCGCGCCGAGGCGCACCGCATTGCCCGGTTGGCGGGAGCGCTGGACGAGCACGGCGAGGTCGCGCAGGCGCTCGCCTCCGGTGATCTGCGCACCGACCAGTCGCGCGTCATCACCGACGCCGTCGACGACCTGCCGGACGAGGTGGAAGCCTGGGTGCCGGCCGAGGCGACCAGGTTCCTGCTGCAGAAGGCCGGGGAGCACGACGCGAAGGAGCTGCGGGTCCTGGGCCGTCGGTTGCTCGAGGCGGTCGACCCCGAGGCAGCGGACGCCGAGGAGGCGCGGCGCCTCGAGCGCGAGGAGAGGGACGCCGAGGCTGCGGCATCGTTCAGCCTGACCGACGACGGGCACGGCACCTGCCACGGTCGTTTCACCGCCCCGTCGCGCTACGGGGCCATGCTCATGAAGGACCTGAAGGCGCGCGTCGCGCGCGACGTCAAGACGTGCACGAGCCGGGCGGGAGACGGCGAGCGACCGAGCTCGAGGCTGGGCCGGCACCGGCTGGGACGCGCGTTCATGGACTACGTCGAGGCGCGGTCGGCACGTCCGGCGCCCACGTCGGGTGGCGTGGCCGCGACGGTGGTCGTGACCATGGACATCGAGACCCTGATGGGTGGGATCAAGGCGGCGTCGCTCGACACCGGCGGTCGCATCAAGGCTCGCCGGCTCGCCTGCCGCGCTGGCATCATCCCCGCCGTGCTTGGCGGCGCGAGCGTCCCGCTCGACGTCGGCCGCAAGCGGCGCTTCCACACCGAGGCGCAGCGGATCGCGATGGGCCTTCGTGACGGGGGCTGCACCGCGGCCGGCTGCGACGCGCCTCCCGGCATGACGGAGGCCCACCATGACGAGGTGTCGTGGAGTCAGGGCGGCGGGACCAGCGTGGAGAAGGGCCGGCTGCTGTGCCCGGCCCACCACCGTCGCATCCACGACCCGGCCTTCCAGCACTCCCTCGACAAGCACGGCAAGGTGCGCTTCACCAGGCGCACGTAAGGAGTGACCTCAGCGCGCCGGGCAGGTCCACGTCGACGGGTCGCGTGGACCTCCGGCCCTGTGCCAGGCCGCCGGCGCGGAGGAGAGTGAGGCCATGACCGAGCAGCAGCCCTACGAGGTGGTGGGCACCCACCGCGACTTCGAGCTGCGGCGCTACCCGGACCACGTGGTCGCGGAGACGCGGGTGACGGGGTCCTTCGAGGGCGCGGGGAACTCGGCCTTCCGTCGCCTCGTCGGCTACATCGGTGGGCGCAACGCCAGGAGCAGCAAGGTGGCGATGACCGCGCCTGTCGTGCAGGAGGCCGAGGACGAGTCCGCGGGTCGCTTCGTCGTGGCGTTCGTCCTGCCCGCCGGCTACGACCTCGACAGCGCCCCGCCGCCGAACGATCCCGACGTGCGTCTGCGCGCGGTCCCCGCGCAGACCGCAGCTGCGCTGAGGTTCTCCGGGCGCTGGACGCGCGAGCGGTACGACGAGCACGCGCGCCGCCTCCTCGCCGCGCTGGACGCGGCCAGTCTCGAGGTGGTCGGTCCGCCGCGATTCGCGCGCTTCGACCCGCCCTGGACGCCGTGGTTCATGCGCCGCAACGAGGTCGTCGTACCCGTCGCCGCGCCGGCGTGACCGACGGCAGCCGCCTGGGCGAGGGCCGCACGCCTCGGCGGGCGGTCAGCCGATCCGTTCGGCGAGGGCGACGATGATGCCCTCCGGGCCCCGGACGTAGGCCATCCGCCAGACGTCCTCGTGCTGCCCGATCGCCCCGACGAGGCCGTAGCCGTCCGCGGCCACCGCAGCCACGGCCGCATCGAGGTCGTCGACCTCGAACGCGAGGCTGCGCAGGCCGAGCTCGTTGGCCATCGCGTCGGGCGAGCCATCGACCGGGTCGGGCCGCACGAAGCTCGACAGCTCGACCGAGCTGCCGCCGCCGGGGCAGGCGAGCATCACGATCTCGGTGCGCGAGCCCGGGATGCCGATGACGGTGTCGAGGAACTCGCCCTCGATGGGCTGCCTGCCCTGCACCTCCAGGCCGAGCGCGACGAAGAAGTCGGTCACCCGGTCGAGGTCGCGGACCGTGACGCCGACGTGGTCGAAGCGCGTGACGTGTCCCATGGGTCGATCCTCCTGCGTGTTCGTGGACGTCGTACACACCCGGGACGGAGTGGAGCGGCCACCCTCGACATTGCCAACGAATCCCCGTCGCGCCGGGACGTCGGTGTCGCCTACGGTCGTGGTCTCGCCTCACCCCTGGGGCGGCCGGGCTCCGCAGGCACGACCTGCGCGGCGACCGGGATCCGTGAACAGTGGTCCGACCACATCGGCAGGGGTTGCCCGGCGGGCCGGACCTGAGGTCCGGCCCGCCGAGGTCCTGCCCGTCAGGCTCCCGCGGCCGAGGAGGCGTCGTCCGCTGGGCGGGGCCCGCCGGCGAGGCGGTCGGCGACGACCGTCCACACGTCGGGGTCGATGCCCATGCCGATGTGGGTCGACGACACCTCGACGTGCTCGGCGTGCGGGGACGTGTGGTCCAGGCAGGCCTGCCACGCCACGATCCCGTCGCGCCGGGAGAACATGATCGTCAGCGGCACCGGGATCGGCGCCGTCGGGTCGAGCCGCTCGGCGACCCTGCGGGCGCCGGGGTGGGCCCCGCGGTTGTAGGCCCGGGCGACCGTCGTGTGCCGCGGACCGCCGGTCACCGGAGTGCCGTAGGTGATCACGCGCCGCACCGCCTCGGGGTGGCGACGGGCCACCTCGCGGGCGATCACGCCGCCGAGGCTCCAGCCGACCAGGGAGGCCGGCCGGCCCGCGTCCGCGACCAGCTCGAGCACGCGGTCGGACAACCGGTCGACGTCGCGCCGCGGGTCGCCGGTGTTGGTGCCGAAGCCCCAGCCGCGGGCGTCGTACCCCAATCGTCTCAGGTAGCCCCGCAGCGGCGCCCCGGACGCCTCGGGCGCCCGCCACCCCGGCACGTCCACGACGAGGTGGCCGTCGCCACGGGGTGCCGACGACAGGCGGGGCAGGGCGCCGACCAGGCGGACCCCGCCGAGCAGGGAGCCGAGCTCGCCGAGTGCCGTGGCGTTGTCCGGTGGGCCGCTGGGCAGGCCCAGTCGTCCGACGTCCGAGCGGGACCGCGCGCGTGACCGGACGCCGGCGGCGGCCAGGAGGGGGTGCCCGCGGAGCGGGGGAGGTGCCATGCGGCGACTGTACGACCCCGGATCGAGGCGGTGGGGAGGGTCAGTCGCGCGTGCGGTGCAGCCGCGAGGCGACCTCGCGTCGCAGGATCTTGCCCATCGGGTTGGTCGGCAGCTCGTCCACGAAGACGACCCGGCGCGGCACCTTGTACGGCGTCAGCACCTGGCGCGAGTGCGCCCGCAGCTCGTCGGGCTGCACCGGCACGCCCTCCACGAGCACGACGGCGGCGACCACCTCCTCGCCGCCCTCCTCGTGGGGCAGCCCGACCACGGCCACGTCGACCACCCCGGCGTGCGTGCGGAGCACGGCCTCGACCTCGGACGGGTACACGTTGAACCCGCCGGTGATGATGATCTCCTTGATCCGGTCGACGATCGTCAGGAACCCGTCGGGGGACATCGTGACCACGTCACCCGTGCGGAACCACCCGTCGTGGAAGGCGGCTGCCGTCTCCTCCGGCAGGTCGCGGTAGCCGGAGAAGACCTGCGGCCCGCGCACCAGCAGCTCGCCGCGCTCGCCGAGGGGGACCTCGCGGTCGAGGTCGTCGGGGTCCACGATGCGGATCTCCACGTCGGGGAAGGGCACCCCGATCGAGCCCGGGCGGCGCGCCCCGGTCATCGGGTTCCCGACGATCACCGGCGAGGTCTCGGTGAGCCCGTAGCCCTCCACGAGCAGGCCACCTGTGGCGGCCTCCCAGCGCTCGACCAGCGGCGCGGGCAGGGGCATGGCGCCGGACAGCGCGAAGCGGATGCCGCGGATCGAGACCTTGCGACGCTCCGCCTCGTCGACGATCCGCTGGTAGAGGGGTGGCACCGCCGGCACGAAGCTCGGGACCTCCCGCGCGACGGCGTCCATGATCAGGCCGATCTCGGGCTTGGGCAGCAGCACCAGCTTGGCGGCCAGGGCGACACCGAGCAGCACGCTCACCGTCACGCCGTAGGCGTGGAACAGCGGCAGTGCCACGAGGAAGGACTCCTCGCCCTCCTGCAGCCCCGGCACCCACGCCCGGCCCTGCAGCACGTTGGCGACGAGGTTGCGGTGGCGCAGCGGCACGCCCTTCGGCACGCCGGTCGTGCCGGACGTGTAGAGCAGCAGCGCCACGCCGTCGCGGTCGGGGCGCGGGTGCGACTCATCGATCGGTGCGCCCGACGCCAGCTCGTCCCACTGCATGGCCCGGGGAGCAGGCGCGGTGAGCTGGTCGCGCGCCGCGCGCGCCTTGGCGATGGGGAGGCGCAGGGCGAGCCGCGTGCGCCACGGGAGCCGGGTGGTCATGTCGACGGCGACCACGTGCTCGAGGTCCGAGCCCGCGACGAGCTGCTCGATGACCGGCACGACCTTGTCCCACACGATCGCGACCCGGGCGCCGTGGTCGGCGAACGGCGCGCGCAGCTCGGCCGCGGTGTAGAGCGGGTTGTGCTCGACGGCGGCGGCACCGAGGCGCAGCACCGCGAGGAAGGCGATCACGTTCTGCGGGCAGTTGGGCATGACCAGGGCGACGTTGTCGCCGGGGCGTACGCCGAGGGCGTGCAGGCCGCCCGCCACGCGGCGTACCTCCTCGTCGACCTCTGCGTAGGTCGAGACCCGTCCCAGGAAGTCCAGCGCCGGCCGGGTCGGGTGACGCCGCACCGCCCCCTCCCACAGGTCGAGCACGGTCGTGTCGCCGTAGTCGAGGTGGAGGGGCACGCCCGGGGCGTAGGAGCCGGCCCACGGGGGCTGCTGGTCGAGCATCGCGCTCCTTGCTCTCGGCGGGTCGGGTGCTCAACGTATCGGCCCGGGCCGGGCCCCGGATGAGCAGTTCGGTCCTCCAGCGAAGGACCTAGGCCCCTGACGGGAGAGACCCCGACGGTCGAGGCTGGGGTCAGCAGGAGCGACGACGAGTGGAGGCCACGATGTACACGACGAGCAGGCGCAGCACCCACCCCACCGATGTGATCTCCCGGGTCATGGTGTGGCCCGTGGCCATCGTGCCCGGCGAGGCCACGCTGCTCGAGGTCGCCGAGGCGCTGGCAGCCGACGGCATCGGTGCGGTCGGTGTCGTCGAGAACGGCCACCTCGCCGGAGTGATGTCCGAGCGCGACATCGTGCACCACCTCGCGCAGGGGTCGAACCCCGAGCACGTGACGGCCGCGGACGTGATGGCGACCGACCTGGTCACCGCCCGTCCCGACGACCGGATCCTCGACACCGCGCGCCGGATGATCGAGGCGCAGGTCCGCCACGTGCCGGTGGTCGAGGGCGACACGATCGCCGGCTTCGTCTCGATGCGCGACCTCTTCGAGGTCCTCGTCGAGGTGGCGTCGCACGAGGAGGACGTCGTCGTGGTCCCGAGCGGCACCCGGGTCGTGGTGCGCCAGGACTGAGGCGTCCGGCCCCGCTCAGAGCGCCGCGACGACCTCGGTGCCCTGCTTGATGGCCCGCTTGGCGTCGAGCTCGGCGGCCACATCGGCTCCGCCGATCAGGTGCACCGTGGCTCCGCCGACCAGGTGGGCGGCGCGGTCGAGGCCGTCGTAGAGGTCGCGCACCGAGTCCTGGCCGGCGCACACCACGATGGTGTCGGCCTCGACGACCCGCGCGACGCCGTCGACGGTGACGTGCAGACCGGCGTCGTCGATGCGGTCGTAGGTCGCGCCGCTGACCATCGTCACCCGCGACTGCTTGAGCACCGCCCGGTGCGCCCAGCCCGACGTCTTGCCGAGGCCGATGCCGATCGGCGTGGTCTTGCGCTGGACGAGGGTCACCTCCCGCTTCGGGCTGCGCGGCTTCGCCTCGGTCAGGCCGCCCTCGTGCAGGGCGGGGTCGCCGACGCCCCAGTGCGCCATCCAGTCCTCGAGGTCCTCCTCCTCGTGGGTGAGGAAGACGCTGACGTCGACGCCGATGCCACCCGCGCCGATCACCGCCACCTTCTCGCCCGGGACGACCGCGCCGCTCAGCACCTCGGCGTACGACGCAACGCTGGGGTGGTCGATGCCCGGGATCTCGGGGATGCGGGGCTCCACGCCGGTGGCCACGACGACCTGGTCGAAGCCGGCGAGGTCGTCGGCAGAGGCGGTGGTCGAGAGGCGTACGTCGACGCCGAGGACCTCGAGCCGACGGGTGAAGTAGCGCAGCGTCTCGGCGAAGTCCTCCTTGCCGGGCACCTGCATCGCGAGCCGGAACTGACCACCCAGGTCGGGCGCCTTCTCGAAGAGCGTCACGGCGAAGCCGCGCTCGGCGGCGGAGGTGGCGGCGGCGAGCCCGGCCGGTCCCGCGCCGACGACGGCGACGGTCTGCTTGCGGAGCGTGGGCATCAGCACCAGCTCGGTCTCGTGGCAGGCGCGCGGGTTGACCAGGCACGAGGCGCGCTCGTTGGCGAACACGTGGTCCAGGCAGGCCTGGTTGCAGGCGATGCAGGTGTTGATCTCGTCGGCCCGCTCGTCCATCGCCTTGGCGACGAAGGCGGGGTCGGCGAGCAGCGGCCGCGCCATCGAGACGAGGTCGGCCTCGCCGGCCGCCAGGATGTCCTCGGCCAGCTCGGGGGTGTTGATCCGGTTGGACGCGCAGACGGGCACGTCGACGACCTGCTTGAGCCGGGCGGTGTAGGACCGCCAGGCGCCGCGCGGCACCTGCGTGATGATCGTCGGCACCCGCGCCTCGTGCCAGCCGATGCCGGTGTTGAAGACGGTGACGCCGGCGGCCTGGAGGTGCAGCGCCAGCTCGGCCGTCTCGTCCCAGGTCTGCCCGCCCTCGACCAGGTCGAGCAGGGAGATCCGGTAGACGATCGGGAAGTCGGCGCCGACGAGCTCGCGCGAGCGGCGGACGACCTCGACGGCGAAGTGCATGCGGCGCGCGGCCGAGCCGCCCCACTGGTCGTCGCGGTCGTTGGTCCGCGCGGCGAGGAACTGGTTGATGAGGTAGCCCTCGGAGCCCATGATCTCGACGGCGTCGTAGCCGGCCTTGCGCGCCAGCGCGACGCTCTTGGCGAAGGCGGTCGCGGTGTGGTCGACCTCCTTGCTCGACATCGCGTGCGGCTTGAAGGGCGTGATCGGCGACTTCTTGTCCGACGCGCTCTGCGAGAGCGGGTGGTAGCCGTAGCGGCCGGCGTGCAGCACCTGCAGCGCGATCGCCCCGCCGGCGTCGTGCACCTCGCCGGTGATCCGCTCGTGACGCATCGCGTGGAGGCGGTTGGTCATCTCGGAGGCGAAGGGCTTGAGCCAGCCGCGCTTGGTCGGGGCGTAGCCGCCGGTGATGATCAGGCCGACACCGCCGCGGGCGCGCTCTGCGAAGAAGGCGCCGAGCTTGCCGATGTCCCACGGGTGGTCCTCGAGCCCGGTGTGCATCGACCCCATCACGACGCGGTTGCGCAGGGTGATCGCGTCAGGCCCGGCGCCGAGCGTGATCGGCTCGAGGAGGTGGGGGTAGGTGGGGTGCGTCATCATCGGTCTCTCTCGGTGGTGGAGGTGCGAGAAGCGCCCTCGGTGGTTGAGGTGCGAGCGGAGCGAGCCTCGAAACCCTCGTGGGCGGTCAGGTACTCGGTCAGCCAGTCGATCCAGAACTGCTCGAGCCGGATCCCGCCGCGCAGGACCAGCCAGCGGTCCCGGACGCCCGGCTCGAGGGCGGCGGGGTCGGGGAACTGCTCGCGCTCCATCTGCTCGTACGACGCCAGCCGCAGCGCGTGGTCGGCCCGGGCGTCGGCCAGGTGGCCGAGCAGCGTCTCGCGATCGCCGTACGACGCCCCGCGGAGCTTGACGGCGACCTCGCTGCGGAACGCCTCGACGGGCATCGGCGTGGCCAGCCAGTCGGCCAGCACCTCGCGCCCGGCGGCCGACGGCGTGTGCACGCGCTTGTCCGGGCGGCCCTCCTGCTCGACCACCTCGACCGTGACCCACCCGTCGGCCTCCATCCGGGCGAGCACCCGGTAGATCTGCTGGTGGGTGGCCTGCCAGAAGAAGCCGAGCGAGCGCTCGAAGCGCCGCGTCAGCTCGAGCCCGCTCGCCGGGCGCTCGCTGAGCGCGACGAGGAGGGCGTGCTCGAGGGCCATGGGCGGCAGTCTGACCTACCTATGCAACGAGTTGCAAGGTGCGCCTGCTCACAGCACGCCGGCGCCCGCGATCTCCTCGAACACCAGCTGGGTCTCGGTGTGGCGTACCACCGGGTGCACGTTGAGGTGCTCGAGCACGAGGTCGCGCAGCTGGGTGATCGAGGAGACGGCGACGTGGAGCAGGTAGTCGTCCTCGCCGCCGACGTGCAGGATGCGGAGCACCCCGGGCACGTGGGCGAGGACCTCGTGGAAGCTCGCGACGTGGTCCCGGTTGTGGCTGCCGAGGCGCACCTTGATCACCGCCTGGATCGGGTAGCCGAGGGCGGCGAGGTCGACGTCGGCGTGGATGCCGCGCACGACGCCCTGCTCCCGGAGCGACCGGACCCGTTGCAGGCAGGTCGACTCGGCGATGCCGAGCCGCTTGGCGAGCGCCGCGTTGGTGATCCGGCCGTCAGCGGCGAGCTCGGTGAGCAGCCGACGGTCGAGCGCGTCGAGGGGCGCAGGATCCGCCGATGGGGGAGCAGGAGACATGGCACCATCCTCGCGATCTTCGGCATGAAAGCGCAACCGGCAGCAGATGTTCGGAGGGTGTTGCCCTGCAGCGAGGATTCCGTGACGGTGGCGCCATGGCCACCCTCGACACGCTCGCCGTCCACGCCGGCCGCGCCGACCTGGGCGCGCTCGGCGTCCACGCGCTCCCGCTCGACCTCTCCACGACCAACCCGCTGCCCAGCATCGACGCGGGCGGGGAGTCCTACGAGTCGATGGCGACCGGCGGCCACCCGGCCGACGGCGGCATGGTCTACCAGCGTCTGTGGAACCCGACCGTCGCGCGCTTCGAGGAGGCGCTGGCCGGGCTCGAACACACCGACGAGGCCGTCGCGTTCTCGACGGGGATGGCCGCGGTCACGGGCGCGGTGCTGGCCGCTGTCGCGGAGGGCGCGGGGCGCCACGTCGTCGCCGTACGACCGCTCTACGGGGGCACCGACCACCTGCTCGCCTCCGGGATGCTGGGGGTCGAGACCACCTACTGCGCGCCGGACGAGGTCGCGGCCGTCGTACGCCCCGACACCTGCCTGGTCGTCCTGGAGACGCCCGCGAACCCGACCCTCGAGCTCGTCGACCTCGACGCCGTCGTCGCGGCCGCCGGCGCGGTGCCGGTGCTGGTCGACAACACCTTCGCCACCCCGGTCCTGCAGAACCCCGGCGACCACGGCGCGGCACTCGTCCTGCACAGCGCCACGAAGTACCTCGGCGGCCACGGCGACGCGATGGGCGGCGTCGTCGCCTGCTCGCAGGACTGGGCCGCAGCGCTGCGCCGCGTCCGCGCGGTCACCGGCGCGCTCCTGCACCCGATGGGCGCCTACCTCCTCCACCGTGGCCTGGCCACGCTGCCGCTGCGGGTGCGCGCCCAGCAGGAGGGCGCCGGCAAGGTCGCCGCCTGGCTCGCCTCGCACTCCGCCGTGCGCGAGGTCTTCTGGCCGGGCCTCGCCGAGTGCGACCCGCTCGGGCTCGTGGGTCGCCAGATGCGCGGTCCGGGCGCGATGCTCGCGTTCCGCGTCGAGGGTGGGTACGACGCCGCGTCGCGGGTGACCGAAGAGGTTGGCCTCTTCACCCATGCGGTCTCGCTGGGGGGTGTGGACTCGCTCGTCCAGCACCCCGCCGCGCTGACCCACCGGCCGGTGGCGCCCGAGGCGCGGCCCGGCGCCGACGTCCTGCGCCTCTCGATCGGCCTCGAGGACCCCGAGGACCTGTGCGCCGACCTCGGCCGGGCGCTGGACAGGGCCTCGCGACCCTGACAGTGCTGCTGTCATGATCGCCCCATGACGTACGAGCTGGGGCAGGGGACCGGGCCGCTGCGGGGCGTGAAGGTGGTGGAGATCGCCGGGATCGGGCCGGGCCCGCACGCGTGCATGCTCCTGGCCGACCTCGGCGCCGACGTGATCCGCGTCGACCGGCCGGGCGGCAACCCGTTGTCAGCCGGCGACAAGGACCTGCTCAACCGCGGTCGCCCCAGCGTCGCGCTGGACCTCAAGCGCCCCGAGGCCGTCGCCGCGGTGCTCGACCTGGTCGAGCAGGCCGACGTGCTGGTCGAGGGGATGCGTCCCGGCGCGGTCGAGCGGCTGGGGCTCGGGCCGGAGGACTGCTGGGCGCGCAACCCGCGCCTGGTCTTCGGGCGGATGACCGGGTGGGGCCAGGAGGGGCCGTGGAGCCAGGTCGCCGGGCACGACATGAACTACATCGCGATCAGCGGCGCCCTCCACGGGCTCGGTCAGGACCGCGAGCGCCCACACTTCCCGAGCAACCTGCTCGGCGACTTCGGGGGCGGGTCGACGTACCTCGTGATCGGCGTGCTCGCCGCGCTCCTCGAGGCGCGGACCAGCGGCCGCGGCCAGGTCGTCGACGCCGCGATCGTCGACGGCACCGCCCACCTCAACGCGATGGCGTCCACCTTCGCCGCGCTCGGGCTCGACTCCGGCCGGCGCCGCTCGGGGCTCCTGGACGGCGGCACTCCTTGGTACGACCTCTACGAGACCTCGGACGGCCGGCACGTGAGTGTCGGTGCGCTCGAGCCGCAGTTCTGGGCGGAGCTGGTCGCCCGGATCGGGATCGAGCTGCCCGACCGCGACGACCCCGCCAACCTCCGCGCCATCCGCGAGGCGTTGACCGCCCGCTTCAAGGAGAGGACGCAGGCCGAGTGGGCCGAGGTCTTCGACGGCACCGACGCCTGCGTCGCGCCGGTGGTGCCGCTGGCCGATGCCCCGGACCACCCGCACCTCGCCGCCCGCGGCACCTTCGTCGCACCCGACGGGGTCACCCAGCCGGCGCCGGCCCCGCGGTTCTCGCGGACCGCCGCGACCCTCGGCCGCCCGCCCGCGCTGCCCGGCGAGCACACCCGCGAGGCACTGACCGCCTGGGGAGTCACCGACGTGGACGCGCTGCTCGACTCCGGCGCCGCAGTCCAGGGCCGGCCAGTCCAGACTTAGGCCCATGCGCCCCTTCCTCTTTCTCGGCACCCGCGCCGAGGACGACATCGCGCAGCAGGAGTACGACGCCGTGCTGGCGGGCTGCGGCCTGCATGCCGACGAGCTGGTCCGGGTCCGCCTCGAGCAGCGTCCCCTCGGCGAGGTCGACCTCGCCGACTGGTCGGGCATCGTCCTGGGCGGCGGCCCCTTCAACGCCTCCGACCCCGAGGACGTGAAGTCCCCGGCCCAGCGCCGGGCCGAGGCCGACCTGCGCGATCTCGCCGGGCGGGTCGTCGCCGCGGACTTCCCCTTCCTCGGCGCCTGCTACGGCATCGGCGTGCTCGGCGGGCTGGACGGCGGGGTGGTCGACCGCACCTACGGCGAGCCCATCGGCGCCCTGCCGGTGACCCTGAGCCCCGACGGGCGGGCGGACCCCCTGTTCGGCGTCCTACCGGCGGAGTTCGCGGCCTACCTCGGCCACAAGGAGGCGGTGTCCGTGTTGCCACGGGGAGCGGTCCTGCTCGCCTCCACGGAGACGTGCCCGGTCCACGCCTTCCGGCTCGGGCGCAACGTCTACGCCACGCAGTTCCACCCCGAGCTCGACGCGGTCGCCATCTGTGACCGCATCGACGCCTACGGCGCGCACGGCTACTACGAGCCGCACGAGCGCGAGTCCCTCAAGGCCGCTGCGCGCGAGGCGATGGTGACCGAGCCGGTCCGGCTGCTCGCGAGGTTCGTGGAGCTGTACGCCCGGGGCTGAGGTCGGGACGTTCGGCCCTACGGCGGCGGAGCCGGCCCGCCTAGCGTCGTGTCATGGACGAGCCGATCACCCGCATGAGCACCGAGGAGTGCTGGGACTTCCTCGACCGCCACGAGCTCGGGCGCCTGGCGTACCACCTCCTCGCCGAGGTGCACATCGTGCCGATCAACTACGCCGTCGAGCTCGACCACAGCGGTCGGCGCACGCTCCTCTTCCGCACCGCCGAGGGCTCGAAGCTGATCGCCGTGGTGATGAACGGCGACGTGGCGTTCGAGGCCGACGAGATGGACGAGGAGTCGGCGACCAGCGTCATCGCGCGGGGTCGCGCTCGGGTGCTGGACGAGGTCGAGGAGCACCGAGCCGAGAACGTCCCGCTCCGGCCGTGGGTTGCGACGCCGAAGTACAACGTCGTGGAGGTGGAGATCACCGAGATCAGCGGCCGCCGCTTCGAGTTGTCGAAGCCGTGGGAGCACATGATCCCGGACTGAGGTGCAACTGCGAGTTACAGTCCGACCGCGGATCGCCTACGCTCGGAGCGTGACCGACCACGTCGACGTGCTGATCATCGGCGCCGGGCTCTCCGGCATCGGCGCCGCCGCGCACCTGGCCAAGGACCTGCCCGCGACGTCGTACGCCGTCCTCGAGCGGCGCGAGGCCAGCGGCGGCACGTGGGACCTGTTCCGCTATCCCGGCGTCCGCTCGGACTCCGACATGTTCACCCTCGGCTACCGCTTCCGCCCGTGGCGCGGCACCACCGCGCTCGCCGACGGCGCCTCGATCCTGCGCTACGTCCGCGAGACCGCGCAGGCCTACGGCGTCGACCGCCACATCCGTTACGGCCACCACGTCACCTCGGCCGCCTGGGACAGCGCCACCGCGCGCTGGACCGTGACCGCCGAGGTCGACGGGGAGGCCAGGCGGCTCACCGCCGACTTCCTCTGGGCGTGCAGCGGCTACTACGACTACGACCAGGGCTACGCTCCGCGGTTCGAGGGTCAGGAGCGGTTCGGTGGCGCCGTCGTGCACCCGCAGCACTGGCCGGAGGACCTCGACCACGCCGGCAAGCGGGTCGTGGTGATCGGCTCCGGCGCAACGGCGGTGACGCTGGTCCCCGCGCTGGCTGCCGGCGGTGCGGCTCACGTGACGATGCTGCAGCGCTCGCCGACCTACGTCCTCCCGCTCCCGGCGCAGGACGGGTTCGCCCGGCGGGCGCGCCGGGTGCTCGGCGACCGCCTGTCCTACCCCCTCGTGCGCGCCAAGAACATCGGCGTCGCGACCGCGCTCTTCCAGCTGAGCCGGCGGCGGCCGGGGCTGGTGCGTCGCCTGATCCGCGCCGCCAACGTCAGGCTGCTGCCCGAGGGCTACGCGGTCGACACGCACTTCAAGCCGACCTACGACCCGTGGGACCAGCGGCTGTGCCTGGTGCCCGACGGCGACCTGTTCCACACGATCAGCCGCGGGCAGGCCGACGTGGTCACCGGCCGGATCCGCACCTTCACCGAGACCGGCATCGAGCTGGAGTCGGGTGAGCACCTCGAGGCCGACGTCATCGTCACCGCGACCGGCCTCAACCTGCGGGTCTTCGGCGGCGCCGAGCTCGTCGTCGACGGTGCGGCGGTGAAGCCCCACGAGACGATGGCCTACCGCGCGATGATGCTCAGCGGCGTGCCCAACTTCGCCTTCACCATCGGCTACACCAACGCGTCCTGGACGCTGAAGGCCGACCTCGTCGCGGAGTACGTCGTCCGCCTGCTCACGCACCTGCGCACGACCGGCGCGCGCAGCGTGGTGCCCGTCCGCGACCCGTCCGTGGGCGAGGTGCCGCTGATGGACTTCGACGCCGGCTACGTCCAGCGGGTCATCCACACCCTGCCGCGCCAGGGCGACGTCGCGCCGTGGCTGCTGCGGCAGAACTACCTCCACGACTCCCGTACGCTGCGGCGCGGGAAGATCGACGACGGGGTGCTGGAGTTCCGGTAGGGGAGGATCGGGGCATGACCCGCGACGAGACCTACGACGTCCTCGGCACGCGCGAGCACCCCTCGCTCGGCCTCGACACCTTCGGTGACGCGCCCGTCGGCGGAGCCCCGGGCAACCATCCCGAAACCATCCGCGAGGTCGTCGCCGAGGCCGCGCTGGCCGACCGGGTCGGCATCGACTACATCGGCCTCGGTGAGCACCACCGCCCCGACTACGCCATCTCCGCACCCGACGTGGTGCTGGCCGCGATCGCCGGGCAGACCGAGCGGATCCGGCTCGGCACAGGAGTGACGGTGCTCTCCAGCGACGACCCGATCCGCGTCTACCAGCGCTTCGCCACCCTCGACGCCGTCTCCGGCGGGCGAGCGGAGGTGCAGCTGGGACGCGGTTCCTTCATCGAGTCGTTCTCGCTGTTCGGCCTCGAGCTCCAGGACTACGACCGGCTCTTCGCCGAGAAGCTCGACCTCTTCGCCGCCCTCCAGTCCGAGGGCCCGGTCAGCTGGGAGGGCACGATCCGGCCCCCGCTCGAGGGCACGCGGGTCTACCCGACGACGGCGGCACGCCGGCTGCCGGCGTGGATCGCGGTCGGCGGCACCCCCGAGTCGGTGGTGCGTGCCGCGAAGTACGCGATGCCCCTGGTGCTCGCGGTGATCGGGGGCTCGCCCGAGGGGTTCGTGCAGCTCGCGGACCTCTACCGCCGGGCGCTGGTGCAGCACGGCCACGGCGAGCTGCCGATCGGCATGCACTCGCCCGGTCACGTCGCCGCCACCGACGAGGAGGCGAAGGAGCAGCTCTACCCCCACCAGGCCGAGCTCTTCACCCGCCTCGGCCGCGAACGCGGATGGGGCCCCTACAGCCGCACCGCCTTCGAGCAGGGGGCATCACCCAAGGGCGCGCTCTTCGTCGGCTCGCCCGACACCGTCGCCGCCAAGATCGCCTGGTCGGTCCGCACGCTCGGGCTCTCGCGCTTCCAGCTGAAGTACTCGGTCGGACAGCTGCCGCACGAGCAGCGGATGGAGTCGGTCCGGCTCTACGGCGAAGAGGTGGTCCCCCGCGTCCGAGCACTCCTCGCCCAGGGCTGACGGTCCAGACATTTCCCCCATTTGTGGAAGCGCTCCCAGTCACTGGAACGTGACAATCCCGCAGGTCATTGACACGTGATGTGACCACGGTCATAGTGATGCACGGACGGAAGTGGAAGCGCTCTCACACCACTCTCACCGTCCATGTCAGGCCGGACACCCCGTCCGGCGCTTCGCAGGACGGCAGGAGTGCAGTGGTGCAGACACGGAAGACCCGGCGGGTACGACTCGCCACGAGCGCGCTCTTGGCGCTCACCCTCGCCTCGACGGCGGCCGCGTGCGGCGGCGACGACGACGACGCCAGCTCGGACGGCACGACCACGATCAGCGTGGCGACGTTCAACGAGTTCGGCTACGAGGACCTCATCGACGAGTGGAACGCCTCCCACGACGACATCAAGATCAAGCAGGTGAAGGTCGGCACCTGGGACGACGCCAAGGCCAACCTCTTCACCAAGCTGGCGGCGGGCTCCGGCCTGTCCGACATCGAGGCCATCGAAGGTGACGCGATGCCCGCGATCATGGCCGAGAGCGACGCCTTCGTCGACCTCACCGACCCCGAGCTCGAGGGCCGCTGGCTGGACTGGAAGGCCGCGGCCGGCACGAACTCCGAGGGCCAGATGATCGGCTACGGCACGGACGTCGGCCCCGAGGGGATCTGCTACCGGGCCGACCTGTTCAAGAAGGCGGGTCTGCCGACCGACCGCGAGGAGGTCGCCAAGCTGATGGGCACGTGGGACGACTACTTCGCCACCGGTGACGAGTTCGTCAAGGCGATGCCCGACACCGCCTGGTACGACTCGTCCGGTGGTCTCGCCCAGGCCATGCTCAACCAGGTCGAGAACCCCTTCGAGACCGACGACGCGACGGTCGACGTCGAGAACCCCGAGCTCGAGGCGGTCTACAAGACCGTGACCGACAACGTGGACCGCGGCCTGTCCTCCAGGATCGCCCAGTGGGGCGACGACTGGACCGCCCAGTTCCAGAACGACGGCTTCGCCACGATGGCGTGCCCGGGCTGGATGATGGGCATCATCGAGGGCAACTCCGAGGGCGTCGAGGGTTGGGACATCGCCAACGTGTTCCCGGGTGGCGGCGGAAACTGGGGCGGCTCGTTCCTCACGGTCCCCGCCCAGGGCAAGCACACGGACGAGGCCAAGGAGGTCGCCGCCTGGCTGACCGCGCCCGAGCAGCAGGCCAAGGCGTTCGAGGCGGTGGGTGCGTTCCCCAGCCAGGTCGAGGCCCAGGACTCGCCGGAGGTCGCCGAGGCCGTCAACCCGTTCTTCAACGACGCGCCCATCGGCACGATCACGGCCGACCGCGCTGCAGCCATCACGGTGCAGCCCTTCAAGGGTCCGAAGTACTCCGACATCCTGACGGCGTTCCAGGCGGCGATCACGCGCGTCGACGACGGTTCGAAGGACCCCGACGAGTCGTGGGAGCAGTTCCTGGCGGACGTCGAGGCGCTCGGCTGACCGTCGTCCTGTCCACTCCACCAGCGAACGGCGCGACGTGAGCACCCCCACCCGGGGTGGCGGCATCGAGGAGATGTCGCCACCCCGGCCGGGCGGCCCGAGCGGCCGCCCGGCCACCCCGGCCTGGCGGCAGCGGCTGCACCGGATCGACTACCGGTTCTCGCCCTACCTCTACATCGCGCCGTTCTTCCTGCTCTTCCTCGTCATCGGCATGTTCCCCCTGGGCTACACGGCCTGGGTCTCGGTCCACGACTGGAGCCTGCTGGGCGGCAAGGGAGACTTCGTCGGCCTCGCCAACTACCGCGAGGTGCTCGACAACCCGTACTTCACCAAGCAGCTGGTCAACACGATCAGCATCTTCCTCATCTCCTCCATCCCGCAGATCCTGATCGCCCTGGCGCTCGCCGGTCTGCTCGACAACCAGCTGCGCGGGCGCACCGTGTGGCGGATGAGCATCCTGCTGCCCTTCGTGGTCTCCCCCGTCGCGGTGGCGATCATCTTCGGCAGCCTGTTCGGCGACCGCTACGGCCTGGTCAACCAGGTCCTGGGCGCGGTGGGGATCGACAACATCGCCTGGCACACCAACCGCCTCGCCAGCCACGTGGCCATCGCGAGCATGGTCAACTGGCGCTGGACGGGCTACAACGCGCTGATCTTCCTGGCCGCGATGCAGGCCGTGCCGCGCGACCTCTACGAGTCGGCGTCGATCGACGGCGCGGGGCGGGTGCGCCAGTTCGTCTCGATCACCGTCCCGATGATCCGGCCGACAATGATCTTCGTCATCATCACCTCCACCATCGGTGGACTCCAGATCTTCGCCGAGCCCCGGCTCTTCGACGAGACCACCACCCGCAACGGCGGCAGCGACCGGCAGTTCGGCACGATCACGATGCTGGTCTACGACTTCGGCTGGCAGCTGCGCGACCTCGGACGAGCCTCCGCGACGGCCTGGCTGCTCTTCCTGGTCATCTGCCTCTTCGCGGTGGTCAACCTGGTCCTGATCCGCCGCATCGGCGCCCTCGGGGGTGGACGATGAGTCGCCGACCCGGATTCCTGGTCTACGGCCTGCTGGCGGCGTTCGTGCTCGGTTCGGCCGCGCCCCTCTACTGGTCCTTCCTGCTCGGCTCGCAGACCAAGGAGGTCGCGGCCCAGGGCACGCCTCCGCCCCTGCCCGGCGGCCACTTCCTGGCCAACGCGCAGCGGGCGATGGACTCGATCCCGTTCTGGAAGGCGCTGGGCAACAGCCTGCTCGTCTCGTCGGTGGCGGCGTGCTCCGTCGTCTTCTTCTGCACGCTCGCCGGCTACGCCTTCGCCAAGCTCCGCTTCCGCGGGAACGGGCCGCTCCTGGTCTTCGTCATCGCGACGATGGCCGTCCCGACCCAGCTCGGCGTCGTCCCGCTCTTCATCCTGATGTCCGAGCTCGGCTGGGCGGGCAGCACCTTCTCGGTGATCCTGCCCTGGCTGGTCACGGCGTTCGGCGTGTTCTTCATGCGGCAGTACCTCGTCGACGCGGTCCCCGACGAGCTGGTCGAGGCCGCCCGCATGGACGGGTGCTCGCAGATCCGCACGTTCTGGGCGGTCGCCGTCCCGGCAGCACGACCGGCCGCCGCCATCTTGTGGCTCTTCACCTTCATGCAGGTGTGGACCGACTTCTTCTGGCCCCTGATCGCGCTTCCGCCCGACAACCCCACGATCCAGGTGGCCCTCAACCAACTCCAGAGCGGGTACTTCAAGGACTTCAGCATGGTCCTGGCCGGGACCTTCCTGGCCACCGTCCCGCTCCTCGTCTTGTTCGTCGTCGCCGGACGCCAGCTGGTGTCCGGCATCATGCAAGGAGCAGTCAAGGGATGAGTGTGCAGAGCAGGCCGGAGACGGCCGCCGTGACCCACGGCGAGGCGCGGTTCCCGCGCGACTTCGTGTGGGGCATGGCGACCGCGTCCTACCAGATCGAGGGTGCGGTCGCCGAGGACGGGCGGACCCCCTCCATCTGGGACACGTTCTCCCGGGTCCCCGGAGCCATCCTGGGCGGGGACACCGGCGAGGTCGCCTGCGACCACTACCACCGGATGCCGGCCGACGTGGGCCTCCTCGCCGATCTCGGCGCCACGTCGTACCGCTTCTCGGTGGCGTGGCCGCGGGTGCGGCCCGACGCGGGGCCGGTCAACCCGGCCGGCCTCGCGTTCTACGACCGGCTGGTCGACGAGCTCCTCTCCCGCGGCATCGCGCCGTGGCTGACGCTCTACCACTGGGACCTGCCGCAGGTGCTCGAGGACGCGGGTGGCTGGACCAACCGGGACACCGCGCACCGCTTCGTCGACTACGCCACCTCGGTCTACGACGTGCTGGGGGACCGGGTGCCGACGTGGACGACGCTCAACGAGCCGTTCTGCTCCTCGCTCCTGGGCTACGCCGCGGGTCACCACGCACCCGGGCGCCAGGAGGGTGCGGCCGGCCTGGTCGCCGCGCACCACCTGCTGCTCGCCCACGGGCTGGCCACCGAGGAGCTGCGCAGTCGCGGTGACGACGTCCGGTTCGGGCTGAGCCTCAACCTCACGGTGCCCGACCCGAGCGACCCGAGCGACCCCGTCGACGTGGACGCCGCGCGGCGCATCGACGCCCTGCACAACCGGCTCTTCCTCGACCCGGTCTTCCGGGGCTCCTACCCGGTCGACCTGCTCGAGGACACCGCACACCTCGAGTGGCAGGGTCGCCCCTGGTATGACGTCGTGCGCGACGGCGACCTGGCCGCGACCTCGACGCCGATCGACGTCCTGGGCGTGAACTACTACCACGGCAACGAGGTCTCGGGGCACCCGCGCACCGACGTCGTGGGCATCGGCGCCGACCACCCCGACCGCGTCGCGCTGTCGCCGTTCGTCGGCTCGGAGCACGTGACCTTCCCGAGCCGCGGGCTGCCGGTGACCGACATGGGCTGGGAGATCCAGCCCGAGGGCCTCCACCGCCTGCTGCGCCGGCTTCACGACGACTACCCGCACCTGCCGATCTACCTCACCGAGACCGGCGCGGCCTTCGCCGACCGGCCCGGCACCGACGGCGAGGTGCACGACCCCGACCGCATCGCGTTCCTCGACGCCTACCTCCGCGCCGTGCACCGTGCGGTCGAGGAGGGCGTCGACGTGCGGGGCTTCTTCCAGTGGTCGTTCTGCGACAACTTCGAGTGGGCCTTCGGCTACGCCAAGCGGTTCGGCCTGGTCTACGTCGACTACGAGACCCAGCAGCGGATCCCCAAGTCGAGCGCGCGGTGGTACGCCGAGGTGTCGCGCACCGGCACGCTGCCGACGACCGAGGGCTCGGCCCACTAACGTGGCGCGCGTGACCCCCCAGCGGACCCCTCTCGGCTCCGGGACCCCCACCCTGGACGAGGTGGCCCGGGTCGCGGGGGTCTCGCGCGCCACGGCCTCGCGTGCCATCAACGGAGGCCAGCGGGTCAGTGCCCGCGCCCAGTCCGCCGTCGACCTTGCGGTGCGCGAGCTCGGCTACGTGCCGAACCCGGCGGCCCGGAGCCTGGTCACCCGGCGTACGGACTCGATCGCGGTGGTCGTTCCCGAGCCCGACGACCGCGTCTTCTCCGACCCGTTCTTCGCCGGCACGCTGCGCGGCGTCAACCGCGTGCTCGCCGAGCGCGACATCCAGCTGGTCCTCCTGCTCGCGAGGCCGGGCGCGTCGACGGAACGGACCCTGCGCTACCTCACCAACCGGCACGTCGACGGCGCGCTGGTCACCTCCCACCACCGCGACGACCGGCTCGCCGAGCACCTGGCCGACATCGGGCTGCCCTGCGTCTTCGGCGGCCGGCCGTGGACCGGTGGCGACCGGGTGGCCTACGTCGACGTCGACAACACCGCGGGCGAGCGGGAGGCCACCGAGCTGCTGATCGCCCGGGGCTGCGCGCGCATCGGAACGATCGCCGGACCTGCCGACATGACGGCCGCGGAGGACCGGCTCGCCGGCTGGCGCCAGGCGATGGCCGCGGCCGGGCTCCCTGCCGACGCGGTCGAGCACGGCGACTTCACCGAACGCAGCGGCGAGGCCGCCGCCCGTGCGCTGATGGAGCGTCACCCCGACCTCGACGGCCTGGTCGTCGCCTCCGACCTGATGGCCGTCGGCGCGCTGCGCGTGCTGGCCGAGCTGGGGCGCCGCATCCCCGACGACATCGCGGTCGTGGGCTACGACGACCTCGGCGTCGCCGAGCGCGCCACACCGCCGTTGACCACCGTGCGCCAGCCGGTCGACGACATGGCCGAGCGCGCCACCCGCCTGCTCCTCGAGCGGGTCGACGGGGTCGACGGCAGTCACCCCGTCCGGCTGATCATCCCGCCGACGCTCGTGCGGCGCGTCAGCGCCTGAGGGCCGGCTCACATCGGCTGCGATTCACCAGAACACCAGCCGTCCCACTAGTGTTGTGCCCACAGTCGCCCGGCCGGTCTTGCCCCGGGTGCAGGTCCGCCCGTCACAGGTGCGGGACCTCCCTCACTTCTGAGGCACGTACGCCGCCGCTCCCCGATGCGGGACAGCGGCTCACGGTGGCGAGACGCCAACCGAAAGCAACTCACATGAACTTCGCCGAACTCGGCGTGCCCTCCTCGCTCGCGCAGATCCTGACGCAGCAGGGCATCACCACCCCCACGCCCATCCAGGCCGCGACGCTGCCCGACAGCATCTCCGGCCGCGACATCCTGGGCCGCGGTCGCACCGGCTCGGGCAAGACGTACGCCTTCCTGCTGCCGCTGGTCGCCCGGCTCGACGCGAGCAAGCTGCCCGCGATGCCGCGCAAGCCCCGTGCGCTGATCCTGGCCCCGACCCGCGAGCTGGTCGGTCAGATCCACGCCTCCCTCGCGCCGCTCGCGAAGGCCGCCGGCCTCTCGACCGTCGTCATCTACGGCGGTGTGGGCCAGGGCCCGCAGACCACCGCGCTCAAGAAGGGCGTCGACGTCGTCATCGCCTGCCCCGGCCGCCTCGAGGACCTCATGGGCCAGGGCTACGCCGACCTCTCCGCGGTCGAGATCACCATCCTCGACGAGGCCGACCACATGGCCGACCTCGGCTTCCTGCCGGGCGTCCGCCGGATCATGGACAAGACGCCCCGCACCGGGCAGCGGATGCTGTTCTCCGCGACGCTCGACAAGGCGATCGACGTCCTGGTCAAGCGGTTCCTCACCAACCCCGCCGTGCACGAGGCCGACTCGGCCCAGTCGCCGGTCGGCACGATGCACCACCACGTGCTGCACCTGAGCCGCGACCAGCGCGTGCCCGTGCTGGTCGACCTCACGAGCGCGCCGGGCCGCACGGTCGTCTTCACCCGCACCAAGCACGGCGCCAAGGCCCTGACCCGCCAGCTCAACAAGTCGGGCGTCCCGACGGTCGAGCTGCACGGCAACCTGTCGCAGAACGCGCGCACCCGCAACATGGCGGCGTTCCACGCCGGTGAGGCCAGCACGCTCGTCGCCACCGACATCGCCGCGCGCGGCATCCACGTCGACGACGTGGCGCTCGTGGTGCACGCCGACCCGCCGGTCGAGCACAAGGCGTACCTGCACCGCTCCGGTCGTACGGCCCGCGCCGGCAACGAGGGCACCGTCATCACGCTGATGACCGACGAGCAGCAGCGCGACGTCCGCGACCTCACGCGCCTGGCCGGCATCAAGCCGACCACCACCAAGGTCAACGGACCCGACCACCCGGTCCTGGTCCAGCTGGCCCCGGGCGAGCGCACGCTCGTCCCCGGCGGCCTGGTCGTCGAGACCCCGACCGGTGCCGGTGCCCAGGGCTCGCGCGCCGGCGGCGGCGCCCGCAACCGGTCGCGTCGTCGCGGCAACGGCGGCGGCGCCCAGGCGACCGGCCAGGGCTCGCGCCAGCGGTCCTCGGGCCAGGGCGGCCAGCGCTCGCCGCAGGGTGCGAAGGCATCCGGCGGCTCGCAGGGCGGCCAGGGTTCGCAGGGCGGCCAGCGTCGGCGCAGCGGCTCCGGCGGCTCGGGCGGGCAGTCCGGCCAGCGCAGCAGCGGTGGCCACAGCGCCTCGTCGTTCAGTCGCGGTCGCTGACCCGCAGTCCCACAAGCGCCGCACTGGCCCCTGAGTCTCCGAGAGACTCAGGGGCCAGCGTCGCTTCCCCGTCGTGCCGAGCCGGATCACGGCCGGTGAGGAGCCCTTCCTAGAGTGGACGCCATGCGCACCTTCATCCGCCGATCGCTGTGGGACGTCGTCCCGCGCGACCAGCGCGACACCGAGGAGGCCTTCCGGCGACGGCAGGTCGTGGCGGCGATCGTGGTGCTGGTGGGCGCCGGGGTGCTCGGCTGGTCGCTGCGCCTCGAGCCCGGCGGCACCACGTTCTACCTCGCGGCCATCGTGCTCGCGGGTGTCTGGGCCGCCGGCGCGTTCCTGTCCGGTCGCCTGCACCTGGGCCGGATCGCGGGCGAGGGCGAGCTGTTCGTGCGCCCGATCCTGGCGCCGATCCTGCTCGGCCTGCTGCTGGTGGGCGTCTTCGTGCTGGGGGCGCTGGTGGTGCGCGAGATCGACCCGCTGGCGCGTTACGTCTCCTCCGTCCTCGAGTACGCCGACGAGGGCTCGCTGACGGTGCTGGCGATCATCACGTTCTTCAACGGCATCGCCGAGGAGCTCTTCTTCCGGGGCGCGATGTATGCCGCGATCCCGCGCCACCCTGTCCTGTGGACGACCTTCGCCTACGTCGTGGCGACCCTGGCCACCGGCAACGTGATGCTCGCCTTCGCCGCAATCCTGCTCGGTGCGGTGTGCGGCCTGGAACGGCGCGCGAGCGGCGGCGTGCTGGCGCCGATCCTGACCCACATCACGTGGTCGCTGTCGATGCTGTTCCTGCTACCCCTGTTGTTTGCCTGACGCCTCGCGCTCGGCCAGCGCACGGCGTACGGACTCGCGGTAGGACAGCGGCTCGCCCGGCACGACGTCGCGGATCGAGGTGTCGCGCACCACGACCTCCGTCGACATCGAGTCGATGAGGTTGCGACCCGTCGTGACGTCGACGTCGGTGACCAGCGCCAGCCAGCGCGACGAGAGGCCCGGCGTGAGCAGCGGGACGACGACGATCGGGAGCGTGCGGCCGGTCATCTCGAGCGCGACGCCCTGCAGCATCTCGCGGTAGGTCAGCTGGTCCGGGCCGCCGATCTCGAAGACCCGGCCGAGCGCCTCCTCCTTGCCGACCACCCCGGCGAGGTAGCGGACCACGTCGTCGATGGCGATCGGCTGGGTGCGGGTGCCCACCCACTTCGGCACCACCATCGCCGGCAGGTTCTTGACCAGCTGGCGGGTGAGCTCCCACGAGATCCCGCCGTGGCCGACCACGATCGCGGCACGCAGCACCGTGACCGGCACGCCTCCGCTGCCGAGCAGCCCCTCGACCTCGCGGCGCGAGCGCAGGTGGGGGGAGAGGTCCTGGCCCTCGTCTCCGAGCCCGCCCATGTAGACGATCTGCTGCAGGCCGGCCGCAGCGGCGGCAGCGCCGAAGTTGCGGGCCGCGTCGGCGTCCTTGCGCTCGAAGTCGGGGTCGTCGAGCGAGTGGACGAGGTAGATCGCCACGTCCACGCCCTCGAGGGCGGGACCGAGCGAGTCGGCGTCCATCACGTCGGCGCCGACCGGTTCGCCGGGGCCGTCGTAGTCGTCCGGGCGACGGGTCATCGCCCGTACGTCGTGTCCGGCGTCGAGCAGGGCAGGGACGAGGCGGCGGCCGATGAAGCCGGTCGCGCCGGTCACGAGGACAGTGCTCATGACGCCATGGTGTCAGCCCGGGTGTGGGCGGCGCCTCATCCTTGCGTGCCCTCGCGCTCGCGGCGGGCGTCGAGACGGGCCATCGCGGGCGTCGCGGTGACGCCGTGCAGGAGCACCGAGGCGATGACGGTGAACGCGACCGTCGACCACAGCCACGGCTCGTCGGGCAGGTGCTCGTGCGAGGCGGCGTACGCCAGGTAGAACAGCGAGCCGACGCCGCGCACCCCGAAGAAGGCCACGGCGGCGGTCTCCCCGCGGTCGAGGCCGCCGGTCTCGCGCTCGTCGCGGGCGAGCACCGCCAGGGCGAGGTAGCCCGCCAGCGGACGGACCACCAGCACCAGCGCCAGCGCGACGACCACCCCGCGCCAGTCCAGGTGCTCGAGCAGCCCCTGCGTCATCGCCATGCCCAGCACGAGCAGCACCAGCAGCGTCATCAGGCGCTCGAGCCGTTCGACGACGCCGTGCATCGCGCGCTGGTAGGAGTGCCCGCGCTTCGAGGCGCGCAGCCGCATCGCGCAGGCGAAGACGGCCAGGAACCCGTAGCCGCCGACCAGCTCCGCGGCGCCGTACGACACCAGCAGCGCCGCGAGCGCGAGCAGGGGCTCGCCGGCGTCGGCCAGCCGGAGCTCCTCGGTGCGGGCGTGGAAGGCCTGCCGGCCGAGCAGCCAGCCCAGGACGAAGCCGATCAGGACGCCGAGCGCGATCTTGCCGACGACGTACCACCCGATCCAGGCGAGCCCGTCCGTCACCGCGAAGCCGCCGGCCAGCAGCAGGAGTGCCAGGTGCACGAAGGGGAAGGCGAGGCCGTCGTTGAGTCCGGCCTCGGCGGTGAGGGAGAAGCGGATGTCGTCGTCCTCCTCGATCTCCTCCTGCTCCTCCGCCTCGGCAACGTCCTCCGTCAGCGGCTCGCCGACCTGCACGTCGGAGGCCAGGACCGGGTCGGTCGGCGCGAGGACTGCGCCGAGCAGCAGGGCGACGGCGGGTGCCAGGCCGGCGACCCACCACCCGAGCAGCGCGGTGCCGAGGATGGTGAGGGGCATCGCCACCAGCAACAGCCGCCACACCGGCGACCAGGTGCGCAACGACCGCCACGACCGCAGGTCGAGCATCCGGTCGATCGCCAGGCCCACGCCCATCAGCGAGACCAGCACGGTGAACTCGGTGACGTGGGTGATCAGCTCGTGGTGGTCCTGCGGCTCCATGCTGACGTTGTCGGCGAGGGGCAGCAGGCCGAAGCCCATGCCGAGGGCGACGAGCACCATCGGCGGCGACAGCGCGATGCGCCGCGTCACCTGGGGCAGGACCGTCGCGAGCAGCAGGGACAGGCCGAGGAGGAAGTAGACCGCTGCTGCGGTCATCGCTTCCGCAGGTGGCTGGCGCGGGGGTTCGTCACCCCACCAGCCTCCCAACTACTGCGCCGCGGGCGAACACCCCGATGGGCGGTCACCGCACCCGCCTGCCGTCGTACGCCGCCTGGCTCTCGTCGATGGCCTGCTCGTAGGCCGTGACCAGCCCGGCGATCGTCAGCGGCTTGAGGCGGTGGATGAACTCGCGCAGCTGCTCGGCGGTGTAGCCGTGCTCGCGGAACTGCGGCCACACCATGGTCCGGACGATCTCGGAGAGCTCCTCGGCGACCTGGCGCCCGTGCTCGGCGTAGACCTCCGCGACGGCCGCGGCCGCCTCGGGCGAGATGCCCATGCCCGACAGCCCGCCGGGGACGTCGACGTCGCGGTCGCCGGTCACCGGCGCGAGCAGCGACAGGTGGCGCGCGATGTCGGAGGGGGTGGCGCTGTCGGGGATCTGGTCGACGTACTTCTCGATCGCGGCGAGGGTGTAGCCGTGGCCCTGGAGCTCGCGGACGAGCTCGAGCCGCGCGACGTGGTCGGGGCCGTAGTAGCCGGAGCGACCGCGACGGATCGGCGAGGGGACCAGGCCGCGCGAGGCGTAGAAGCGCACGTTGCGCGCGCTCACCCCCGTGCGCGCGGTCAGCTCGTCCAGCGTCAGCAGCTCGGTGTCCAGCTCGGTCTCCACGCACCCCATCCTCTCGTCGTCGATCCGCGGGTCCGACGTGACGCCGCACACACCTGTTGGACTGTGACAGTAATGGTGTCACAATCGCCCACATGGCAGAAGCATTCGTCTACGACCACATCCGCACACCTCGCGGCCGCGGCAAGGCCGTCGGTTCGCTGCACGAGGTGAAGCCGGTGGACCTGGTCGTCGGACTCCTCGACGAGCTCAAGACCCGCAACCCCACTCTGGACCCGGCCCGCGTCGACGACGTGGTGCTCGGTGTCGTGACCCCCATCGGCGACCAGGGCGGCGACATCGCCAAGACCGCCGCCCTCAAGGCCGGCTATCCCGAGACCGTGGCCGGCGTGCAGCTCAACCGGTTCTGCGCCTCCGGGCTCGAGGCCGTCAACCAAGCCGCGCAGCGCGTGCGCTCCGGCTTCGAGGACCTGATCCTCGCCGGCGGCGTCGAGTCGATGAGCCGCGTGCCGATGGGCAGCGACGGCGGCGCGTGGGCGATGGACCCCGCCACCGCGCTGCAGACCGGGTTCGTGCCGCAGGGCATCGGCGCCGACCTGATCGCCACGATCGAGGGCTGGAACCGCGCCGACGTCGACGCGTACGCCGCCGAGTCGCACCACCGAGCCGCGAAGGCGTGGGCCAACGGCTACTTCGACAACGCCGTCATCCCGGTGCGCGACATCAGCGGGGTCACGGTCCTCGACCGTGACGAGACCGTCCGTCCCGACACCTCCGTCGAGGGCCTCGCCGGCCTCAAGCCGTCGTTCGCCCAGATGGGGCGCGACGCCGGCTTCGACGACGTGGCGCTGGAGAAGTACCACTGGGTCCCGGCGATCGACCACGTCCACCACGCCGGCAACTCCTCGGGCATCGTCGACGGCGCCGCGCTGATGGCGATCGGCACGGAGGAGGTCGGTACGTCGCTCGGGCTGACCCCGCGCGCCCGCATCGTCGCCACCGCCGTGTCGGGCGCCGACCCGACGATCATGCTGACCGGCCCGGCGCCCGCGGCCCGCAAGGCACTGGCCCGCGCCGGCCTCGAGGTCGACGACATCGACCTGTGGGAGATCAACGAGGCCTTCGCCGCCGTCGCGATGCGCTTCATGCGCGACATGGGCATCAGCCACGACGTCACCAATGTCAACGGTGGCGCCATCGCCATGGGTCACCCCCTCGGCGCCACCGGCGCGATGATCCTCGGCACCCTCGTCGACGAGCTCGCCCGGCGCGACCAGAAGCGCGGCCTCGCCACGCTCTGCGTCGGCGGCGGCATGGGCATCGCGACGATCGTCGAGCTGGTCTAGCAACACCCGTTGGTCGAGGAGGTCGCGCAGCGACCGTCACGAGACCAGCCCACCTGCCGAGCTTGGTCTCGTGACGGGACTTCGTCCCTCCTCGACCAACGATGACTTCTGGAGAACCCGATGAGCCCCACTGACACCCAGACCGCCGTCCGCTACGACCGCGACGCCGACGGCATCGTCACCCTGACCCTCGACGACCCGACCGCCAGCGCCAACACCATGAACGAGCTCTACCTGTCGTCGATGGAGGCCGCCGTCCAGCGGTTGTACGACGAGCAGGACGAGGTGACCGGTGTGGTCCTGGCGAGTGCGAAGAAGACCTTCTTCGCCGGCGGCAACCTCAAGAGCATGGTCACCGCGACGCCGGACGACGCCGAGGCGATCTTCTCGATGGGTGAGGCGATCAAGTCCAGCCTCCGCCGGCTGGAGACCTTCCCGCGACCGGTGGTCGCGGCGATCAACGGCGCCGCGCTCGGCGGTGGCCTCGAGATCGCCCTCGCGGCCAACCACCGCATCGCCGTCGACGACCGCTCGGTCAAGATCGGCCTGCCCGAGGCGACGCTCGGCCTGCTGCCCGGCGGCGGCGGGGTCACCCGCGTCGTACGCATGCTGGGGCTGCAGTCGGCGCTGATGGACGTGCTGATGCCGGGCACGCAGTTCGACCCGCAGGGCGCGCTGGCCAAGGGCCTCATCGACGAGGTCGTCCCCACCCGCGACGAGCTCCTCCCGGCCGCGAAGGCGTGGGTCCGCAGCGTTCGCGACGACGAGGACGCGGCGAAGAACCCGTGGGACCGTGCCGGCTACAAGATGCCCGGCGGCACGCCGAAGACCCCGGCGCTGGCGCAGTTCCTGCCGGCGTTCCCGGCGCTGCTGCGCAAGCAGACCAAGGGCGCCGTCTACCCGGGCCCGCGCGCGATCATGAGCGCCGCCGTCGAGGGTGCGCAGGTCGACTTCGACACCGCGTCGCGCATCGAGAGCCGCTACTTCACCAACCTGGTCGTCAACCAGCAGGCCAAGAACATGATCCAGGCCTTCTTCTTCGACCTCCAGGCGATCAACTCCGGCTCGCTGCGCCCGCAGGGCATCGAGCGCTGGCAGGCCACCAAGGTCGCGGTGCTGGGCGCCGGGATGATGGGCGCGGGCATCGCCTACTCGTGCGCCCGCGCCGGCATGCAGGTCGTGCTCAAGGACGTCTCGCTCGAGGCGGCCGAGAAGGGCAAGGCCTACACCGCGAAGCTCAACGCCAAGGGCGTCGAGCGCGGCAAGCTCACGCAGGAGAAGGCGGACGAGCTGCTCGGCCGGATCACCGCGACCGCGGACGCCGCCGACCTCGCCGGCTGCGACCTGGTCATCGAGGCTGTCTTCGAGGACCCGTCGCTCAAGGCGAAGGTGTTCGCCGAGGTGGCGCCGTACGTCGACGCGGACGCGCTGCTGTGCTCCAACACCTCGACCCTGCCGATCACCGAGCTCGCGGGCGGCGTCGACCGCCCGGCCGACTTCATCGGCCTGCACTTCTTCAGCCCCGTCGACAAGATGCCGCTGGTCGAGATCATCCGCGGCGCCGAGACGTCCGACGTGGCACTCGCCAAGGCGTACGACGTCGTGCAGCAGATCCGCAAGACCCCGATCGTGGTCAACGACTCCCGCGGCTTCTACACCTCGCGCGTCATCGGCACCCAGATCAACGAGGGCCTGACCATGCTCGGCGAGGGCGTCCACCCGGTGTCGTTGGAGCGGGCGGCGACGTCGGCCGGCTTCCCGGTCGGGCCGCTGCAGATCAGCGACGAGCTCAACATGGAGCTGATGGCCAAGATCCGCAAGGCCACCGAGGACGCGGCCGCGCGTGACGGCGTCGACCTGGGCGACTACCCGGCCGGCGAGGTCATCTCGACGATGATCGGCCTCGGGCGCCCGTCCCGCCTCAAGGGCGCGGGCTTCTACGACTACGACGAGAACGGCCGGCGTACGACGCTGTGGCCGGGCCTCGCCGAGACGTTCCCCGTCGCGGAGCAGCAGCCCCCGATCCGCGACGTCCGCGACCGGATGCTGTTCATCGAGGCCCTCGAGACCGCGAAGTGCTTCGAGGAGGGCGTCATCACCTCGGCCGCCGCGGCCAACATCGGCTCGATCATGGGCATCGGCTTCCCGGCGCTCACCGGCGGTGCGGCTCAGTTCATGACCGGCTGGCAGGCCCTCGACGAGACCGGTGCGGGGGTCGGCCCGATCGGGCTCGATGCGTTCCTGGCCCGGGCCGACGAGCTGGCCGACGCCTACGGCGAGCGCTTCCGCCCCACGGCGTACCTCCGCGAGATGGCGGCGAAGGGCGAGACCTTCCCCGCCTGACCCGGTCGATTCGCCTGTGCGGATGCGCGGCCTCGGCGAGAATCGGGAGGTGAGCCAGACCCCCGCCGTCGTCGTCCGCGACCTGCACGTGCGCTTCGGCGACGTCGAGGCCGTGTCGGGCGTTGACCTGACCGCGGCCGGCGGGCAGGCGACCGCGCTGCTCGGGCGCAACGGCGCCGGCAAGTCGACGACGATGAAGGTGCTCGCGGGCGTCGTCCCGCCGACCGCCGGTCAGGTCACCGTCGCCGGCCACGACGCCGCGACCGACGCCCTCGGCGTCAAGCGAGTGGTGGGCTACTGCCCCGACGTCGGCGGGCTGGTCCCGCGCGCCACCCCGTGGGAGCACCTCCAGCTCAGCGCCCGGCTGCGGCGGATGGGCGACTGGGAGGAGCGGGGCCGCGACCTGCTCGAGCGCTTCGAGCTCGGCGACGTGGCGCACCGCGTGGTCGGCGGGTTCAGCCACGGCATGAGCCGCCGGCTGAGCGTCGTACTGGCTGCGCTGCACGAGCCGTCGGTGCTGCTGCTCGACGAGCCCTTCGACGGCGTGGACCCGATCGGGGTGGAGGCCACCCTCGAGGTGGTCGCCGACGCCCGCGCCCGCGGCGCGTGCGTGCTGCTGTCCACCCACCTGCGCGACCTGGCCCTCGAGGCCTGCGGTACCGCCGTCGTGCTGCGCGGGGGCAATCGCGTCGCGGCGATGCAGGCCGCGGAGCTCACCGGCGAGGCCTACCGTGACCTCCTCGACTGACTGGCTCGAGGCCGCACGCGACACGCGCCACCTGGTGGCGTTCCGCGCGGGGACCGTACGCCGTCCCGCAGCCGCGGTGACCGGCGCGGCCGTGGTCGTGCTGCTGACCGTCGGATTCGCCGTGGCGCCGGCGTTCCTCGACCTCGGGGCCGTCCGCAGCGAGACCGTGCAGAAGGCGGTCACGTCACTGCAGGCCAACCTCGGCGCGACGTTCGTGGGCTTCCTCCTGCTCTCCATCAGCTCGGCGATGAGCAGCGGCGGTGGTCGCGAGCTCCTCTCACGGAGCGAGGCGGCGATCCACCCGATCAGTCCGGTCGCCGAGCACCTCGGCGCGCTGCTGCTGGCGCCGGTCAACCTCGCCTGGCTCGTCCAGATGTGGGCCCTCCTCGCCGTCAGTGCGCTGGTGGCCGAGCCCGCGCACCTGCTCGGTGCGCAGCTGGTGGTGCTCGCCTGGGTGGTCGCCGCGTCGGCCGTCGGGCAGGCGATCGGCTGGACGGTCGAGGGCGTACGCCGGACCGCGCACGGTGTCGTGGCGGTGCGGGTGATGAGTGGCCTGGTCGTGATCGCGCTGGCCGGGCTGCACCTCGTCGGGGCGCTCGGGCCGCTCGTGCGGTCGCTGCCCACCACGTGGCTGGCCGAGGCCGCCCCGACCTCGCGCTGGCCCCTCGCGGTCGTCGTGCTCCTGGCCGTCGCCGTGGTCGCCGTGGTCGTCGGGGCACGGCCCGCCACGTGGGCCCTGGGGCTGCCGCCCCGCGAGGAGCTGCGCGTGCAGTCCGGCGTGCACGAGGCGCGCCACGTGCCCGAGCCGCGCTGGGGCTCCCCGGAGCGCGCGCTGCTGCGCCGGCTCGACCGGGGCTCGGTGTGGCGCTCGGTCGGGATGCGCCGAGGCCTGCTGGTCCTCGGCTTCGGCCCGGGCCTCATCGCACTGGTGGCCGGACTGCAGTGGAGCTCGGTCATGCTGCTGCCCGGCCTCACCGCGAGCGGCGCCGCGCTGCTCTTCGGCGTCAACGCCTGGTGCCTCGACGGCAAGGGGATGGTCTGGCGCGAGACCCTCCCGGTGACCGCGCGGGACGTGTTCGACGTACGCGCCCTCGTGGTCGCCGAGTGCATGGCGATGGTCTCGGGGGTCACCGTCCTCCTCGCGCTGCTGCGCAACGGGCTGCCGCCGCTGGTGACGGGGCTCTCGGTCGCCGCCTGCTGGCTCGTCGTGCTGGTCCAGGTGCTGGCGATCGTGATGACCTGGTCGGTGCGCTCGCCCTACTCCGTCGACCTCGCCTCGCCGCGGGCGACACCCGCGCCGCACGGCGCCATGGCCGGGTACGCCGGCCGGCTCTCGCTCGTCACGACGCTGACCGCCATGCTCTTCACCGCCCTCGCGGCGCTGCCGTGGGCCTGGGTCCCGGTCGCGTTCGCCGTGCCCTTCCTCGCCTGGTCGACCCGCCGTCTCCTCCGGGCCCGCCGCCGCTGGCTCGACCCCGCCGACCGGGCGCGCGTCGTCCTCACCGTCGCCGCCGTCTGACCTCGTGCAGTGATCCCCGGCTGACCGGGTATCGCTGAACTTGTCAGGCGTTGCAACGGCCGACAAGTTCAGGAATCCCCGGCTGACCGGGGATCACTGACGTGCGAGCGCCCATGCATACGTGGTATACATACCCGGTATCCATCGACCACGGGGGGCGGTGGAACGAACCACGGAGGCGCGGATGTCGATCCGACAGGCGATGCTGGCGATCCTGGAGCGGGGGCCGATGTACGGCTACCAGCTCCGGGCGGAGTTCGAGCAGCGCACCGGCGAGACGTGGCCGCTCAACATCGGGCAGGTCTACACCACCCTCACGCGACTCGAGCGTGACGGACTGGTCGAGGTGGTCGAGCTCGGGGGAGCCGACGCCCACCAGTCCGGGACCGAGCGGCACGTCAGCTACCGCGCCACCGAGGCGGGACGGAGCGAGGTGTCGGAGTGGTTCGCCACTCCGGTGCCTCGCTCCCAACCGCCCCGCGACGAGCTGGCCATCAAGCTCGCCATCGCCGTGACCCTCCCCGGCGTCGACGTCGGCACGATCATCCAGCGCCAGCGCAGCGCCACCATGGCCGCGCTGCAGGACTACACGCGCCTCAAGCGCACCGGCCGCGCCGCCGCGCCCGACGCCCCCGAGGACCTCGCCTGGAGCCTGGTCCTCGACTCCCTCGTCTTCGACGCCGAGGCGGAGGTCCGCTGGCTCGACCACTGCGAGGCCCGCCTGCGACGCGCGGCGCTCGAGCGTGACGACGTACGTCGCAACGCACCCGCCGCGACGACCACCGAGGAGGCGACCCGATGAACGCCGTCGTCCACCTCGCCGCCGTCAGCCGCATCCACGGCGAGGGGGCCACCGAGGTGCACGCCCTGCGTGGCGTGACCTTCCGCGCCCACCCCGGCGAGCTGGTCGCAGTGATGGGGCCGTCGGGCTCCGGCAAGTCGACCCTGCTCACCCTGGCCGGTGGTCTCGACGCCCCCACGTCCGGCTCGGTCTGGATCGAGGGCACCGACCTCGCCTCGCTCGACAACGCCGGCCGCGCCCGGATGCGGCGTACGTCGGTCGGCTACGTCTTCCAGGACTTCAACCTCATCCCCGCCCTCACCGCCGCCGAGAACGTCGCCCTCCCGCGCGAGCTCGACGGCGAGAAGGGCCGGATCGCCCGCCGCCTGGCGCTGACCGCGCTGGAGGAGGTCGGCATCGCCGACCTCGCGGACCGGTTCCCCGACGAGATGTCCGGCGGCCAGCAGCAGCGCGTCGCGATCGCGCGCGCCATCGTCGGCGACCGGCGGCTCATCCTGGCCGACGAGCCCACCGGCGCCCTCGACACCGACACGGGCGAGGAGATCCTCCGGCTGCTGCGCGCGCGCTGCGACGCCGGCGCGGCCGGTGTGATGGTGACGCACGAGGCCCGGCACGCCGCCTGGGCCGACCGCGTGGTCTTCCTCCGGGACGGCATCGTCGTCGACGAGACCGGTGCCGACGAGCCCGAGGGGCTGCTCGTCGAGGAGGCCGGCCGGTGAGCGGTTGGCGCCCGGCACTGTTGATCGCCTGGCGCGACGCGCTGCGCCACAAGGGCCGCAGTGCGCTCGTGCTGGTCATGATCAGCCTGCCGGTGCTGGCCGTCAGCGCCGCCGCGGTGATCATCAAGACGTCCGAGATCACCGGCATCGAGGGTGCCGACCGCACGCTCGGCGCCGCGGACGCCCGGGTGCGGACCGAGGGTCGCGGCCGGGTGGTCCAGTCGGCCGACCCGATGGGCGGCCAGTGGATGCAGCTCGGCGACTTCGACTACGACGACCCGCTCGACGAGTCCGATGTCCTCGGCGTCCTGGGCGACGACGCCCGGCTGGTGCCGATCGCCACCGGTTGGCAGCGCGCGCGCCTGGGGAGCAAGGTCATCAGCTTCACCACGACCGGTGTCGACCTGTCCGACCCGATCTCCGAGGGACTCTTCGAGGTCGAGTCCGGTCGCCTCCCTGCTGCGACTGGCGAGGTGGTGGTCAACGACGCCATGCTGGAGAAGGGGTTCGCCGTCGGCGACGAGCTGGACGTCGACGGCTCGACGCTGACGATCGTCGGCGCGGGCCGCGACGCGAGGGCGCGCGACCACCCCGTCATGCTCGGCTCGACGGGCGACCTGCCCGGCGACTCCACCAACGTTCGCGAGTGGCTCGTCGACGCCGGGCCTGTGGCGTGGTCGACGGTCCAGCGGCTCAACGAGATCGGCGGTCTCGTCACCTCGCGCGCCGTCCTGGCGGACCCGCCCGACCTGGCCTCGATGGCCGAGCAGATGGGCTACGACACCGGCACCGACGAGATGGTCGCCGTTGTCGTGCTCATCATCGTGATGGCCCTGATCGAGGTCGTGCTCCTCGCCGGACCGGCGTTCGCGGTCGGTGCCCGCCGGCACGCCCGCTCGCTCGCGCTCATCGCCGCTTCCGGAGGCACGCCGCGTCAGTCGCGGCGTGTGATCCTCGGCAGCGGGCTCGTCCTCGGGTTCGTCGCCTCTGCCGTGGGCCTCGTGCTCGGCATCGTCGTCGGCTGGGCGCTGCTCCCGCTGGTCCAGCGCTTCAACGGCGACTGGTTCGGTCCGTTCGAGCTGCCGTGGCTCTACCTCGCGGCCATCACCTCCTTCGGCCTCGTCTCCGCCGTGCTCGCGTCCGTCGTGCCCGCCTGGCTGGCCAGCCGGCAGGACGTCGTCGCCGTGCTCGGCGGCCGCCGCGGCGACCGGCGCCCGCGCGCCTCGACCCCGGTGGTCGGCGTCGTGCTGCTCGGCGCCGGCATCGCCGCCTCGACCTACGGTGCGTTCACCTCCGACAGCGGCAACGGCGCCTATTGGATCGCCGCCGCGGCCATCGTGTCCGTGCTCGGCATGATCCTCGTCGTGCCGGTGGTCGTCTCCGCCGTCGCGAGGGTCTCCGGTCGGCTGCCGCTCACGGCGAGGTACGCCGCCCGCGACGCGGCGCGGCACCGCACCCGCACCGTCCCGGCCGTGGCCGCGGTCGCCGCGACGGTCGCCGGCGTGGTGGCCCTCGGCATCGCGACCACGAGCCAGGAGCTGGCCGACCAGAAGGGCTACGAGCCCCAAGCGCAGCTGGGGAGCGGCTACGTCACCTGGGCCCCTGAGGTGCTCACGGGAGAGGAGGCTCCTGACGCGGCCGCGACCTGGAGCCGCATCGAGGACGCCGTGCGCCGCGCCGCACCCGACGTCGAGGTTGCGGAGACCCGTGGACCGGACGACACGTACGACCCCAATGGCTACACCACCACCTGGGTCGACGGGCCCGCGGCGGAGCCGGACGAGTGCTGTCTCGCCTCCTACGGTCCGGGCATCGCCGTCGCCGACCACGCCGCCGAGCTGGGGCTCAGCGGCGAGCCGGCCAGACGCATCGACGAGGGACTGGCAGCTGGCAGGGTCGTGGTCTTCACCCTGCGGACCGATGCCGTCGGCGAGACGACGATCAGGTCCGAGACGTGGCGGGAGCGCTCCACCGAAGCGGAGTCGAGCTCGGCGGACAGGGTGCCCGCCCAGCTCGTCGCCTGGGACGCTGCGAACTGGGGACCGGTGCCGGCTCTGTCGGTGATGCCCACCGCGGTCGCCGACGACATCGGCGTGGAGGTCGTGACGAGGAGCCTGCGGCTCACCGGCGACATCGACCAGCAGACCGAGACCCGGATCAGCGAGACGGTCGGCGGCGTGGCCGACGACACCACGCTCTACGTCGAGCGCGGCTACCAGCGACCCCCGGAGGTCGTGATCGTCCTCCTCGTGCTGGGCGCGCTCGGTGGGGTGCTGATGCTCGGCGGCACCCTGACCGCGACCTTCCTCGCCCTCTCCGACGCCCGCCCCGACCTGGCCACGCTGTCCGCGGTCGGCGCGGCACCGCGCACCCGGCGGCGGGTGGCGGCGGCGTACGCCCTCGTCGTGGGCTTCGTCGGCGCGGTGCTCGGAGCGGCGGTGGGCTTCATCCCCGGCGTCGCGATCTCCCGACCCCTCACGTCCTTCAGCGAGACCGGCCCCTACCTCGACGTCCCCTGGCTGCTGATCGCGGTCATCGTCGTCGCCCTCCCGCTGCTCACCGCAGCGGTCGTCGGCCTCACCGCCCGCTCGCGGCTCCCGCTGGTGGCCCGGCTGGAGTGACCGGCGTCCGGGACCCGGCAGGCGTCAGCGGCTCAGGTCCACGTCGGCGGCCACCGCCTCCGCGTCCAGGGCGCCGCTGAGGAGCCGCTCGAGGTCGGCCAGCGCGGAGACCGCGTCACGCCGGGCCCGGCGGCTGCTGGTGACGGACGACCCGGGGTCCGCGGGATCGGGCGACGCAGTCGGTGTCGGCTGCTGCGTGGGCGACGGATCCGTGGTCGAGGTCGGGTCCGTGGTGGGCGTCGGGTCCGGCGTGGGGCTGGGCGGCTGGGGCTCCGCGGGACCGACCCACGCGCGGAGGACCGCCGCCTGCTCGTCGAACCAGGCCCGCAGCCCGGCCAGCTCGCCCTCGCCCATCGGCTCGGCGTCGTCGGCGACGAGCACGACCTGGAAGGCGAGCGCCGTCGTACGGCACCCCTCGCAGGCCGCCGTCACCGACAGCGCCCGGTTGCTGGGGACGGTCGTGGGCCGGCCGCGCAGCACCACGACCTGCACCGACAGCGCGGTGCCCGTGCAGCGGACGCACTCCTGCGCCCAGGCGGTGGCGACGTTGTCGAGGCGTGCCCGGCGGGCACGACCGGCGTAGACGACCTGGAGCGTGGTGCTCTCGCCGGCGCAGCCGTCGCAGGTGGACGAGGTGATCGCCGCGGCGTCGGCGGAGACGTCGGCGCCGCGCAACCAGCCTCGCCCCTCGTAGGCCCGGTCGACGACGGTCGGCATCGCGCCCGAGGGGTGGGCGCTCGACAGGAGGTCGCCGCCGCCTGTCCGGCCGTCCGGGTGGGCGGCCGGCGACGAGCCGCCGATCGTGGCCACGAGGACGACGGCGGCCGCGACGGCCGGGAGCACCACGCGCCGGGGGTTCACGGCCGCGCTCCCATCCGGACGAAGTTGTCGGCGACCGCGGCTGCGATGTCGACGAGGCTGTCCCGCGTCTTGCGGTGCAGGGAGGACATGTCCGTCAGGGCTCCTTGCTCGAGGGCGCCGTCCCACGGGACGGTGACCACGCGTTGGCAGCGCTTCTCGAAGTGGCGCCGCATCTTCTCGGGGGGCGCGGCGCCGTGGCGTTGCGCGTTGACGACGACGACGGCCCTCGAGACCAGGTCGCCGAAGCCGTGCTCGTCCATCCAGTCCAGGGTCAGCGCGCCGGCACGTCCACCGTCCAGCCCGGCGCGTACGACGAGCACGACCTGGTCGGCCTCGCTGAGCAGCCCCTGGTTGGCGCTGTCGAGGATCCCGGTGCCCGTGTCGAGCAGGATCAGGTTGTAGAAGTGGTCGAGCAGCCCGACGAGGCGGTGGTAGTCGTCGCGGGCCAGCGCCATCTGGATCCGCGGGTCGTCGTCGGACGCGAGCACCTCGAGGCGCGACTCGATCGCCTGGGAGGTGTAGCCCCGCAGCGCGGCGTAGCTGGTGATGTCGTCGAGGTCGCGGAGCACGTGGGTGATGTTCATGTCGTGCGGCGGTGCGACCCGGTGGGCAAGGTTGCCCGCGTCCGGGTTGGCGTCGACGGCGATGACGCGATCACCGCGGAGCATCGCGAACGTGCTGCCCAGCGCGAGGGTGATCGTGGTCTTGCCGACGCCGCCCTTGCGGCTCAGCACCACCACCCGCCGCGATCCCTCGATGGGCGTGCGCAGCCGGCGCTCGAGCTCCTGGCGGCGCTGCTCGGTGGGGCTCGGGCCGGGGTTCACCGCGTGTCCGCTGCCCTGGTAGACGGCGCGGCGCCAGCCCTGCCGCGGCGGCGGGACGCGCGGGGCGTACATCACCGCGTCGGTGAAGTCGGCCGCCGAGAGCACGGGCGGCTCGGCGACGGGCGGCTGGTCGAAGGTGTCCATGCGTCGCTCCTCGGTGCGCAGGCGCGCGGCGGCCTGGATCCTGAGGCGGCGCCGTACGAGGGTGGCCAGCGTCGTGGCCAGGCGCCACACCATGACGGCGACGCCGACCAGCGGCACGAGCAGGAGGGTGATCGACACGACCGCCAGCGCCATCGCCGGCCAGTCCCGTCGTTGCCACGCGAGGTCGAACACCAGCTGCTGCAGCCGGATCCCCTCCCTGCCGTGGTCGACGAACTGCGGCATGGCCCACACGAACCACACCACCGCGCCGGCCAGCAGTGGCACGACCATCAGCACCCACGCGGTGACGAAGCGCCGCGCCCCCGGCCGCAGCTCGCTGACCCGCGGGTCGAGCGGCCGACCGGGCCGCAGGCTGCGCAGCACGGGACCGACGCGGGAGAACAGGTCCGGCACGCCGGCGAGGTCGGAGAGGATGAAGTAGCCGTCGAAGCGCACCACCGGGATCAGCTGCTGCAGCATCTGCAGCTGAAGAGCCAGTGCGGTGAGCAGCAGCAGGCCGCTGCCGGTCGCCCGGTGGCCGGCCACGAGCGCGAGCACGGTCAGCACGTTGAAGTGGAGGCCGCCGAGATCGGTGCGGACGCGTCCGGCGCGACCGAGTCGGTAGGAGTCGGTGACGTCGGTGTAGAAGGCCGGGAAGACCAGGTACACGCCCACGCCGATCTCGCCCGGGTCGGCGCCGCCGTAGCGGCAGGCGGCCGCGTGCCCCATCTCGTGCACGACGGCCGAGCAGATGAGCAGGACGTAGATCAGCAACGCGGTGGTCGGGGTGGCGAACACCTCGGAGACCGCCTGCCAGAACCCGCCGCTGGTCACGAGCAGCACGTCCGCCACGACGAGGGCGACCAGCGCCGCCAGCACGACCGGCGGCCAGAACAGCGGGGCGAGCAGGCCGGCCAGCACGCGCGTACGACGTGCCGGCACCAGCGTGGCCTTGAGGGTCAGCGACAGCAGGGGCCTGGCCCTCGTCGGGCGCTGCGGCTCCTCGGCCTCGTCGGCGACGACCAGGCCCAGCGGCTCGAGCCGGGTGGCGATCAGGTGCTCCACGCCCTCGGCGGTCAGCGTCCGGCCGTACGCCGCGCTCACCGCCTCGGCCAGCTCGGCGGAGGCTCGCGGTGGCTCGGCGTGGACGACGACCAGGTGGAGGAGCTCGGAGAGCTGCACCACCTGGTCGTCGATCCTCCGGACCAGGTAGGCCGGGTCGCGCAGACCCGACCCCTGGACCGGCCCCAGGAACTGCAGGCCCAGTGCCCGTCGCCATCGCGGCCCTGTGGCTCCCGATGGGACGTCCGTGTCGGTGGCGTGCTGAACAGCAGTCTGGGTGTGGTTCATCGCTCTGGTGTGCTCTGGAGGTCGGAGCTGAGGACGGCGGCTGCGCCAGAGCAACACAGCCGCCGCCTGATCGGGATCACGGCATCTGGACCGAGGCGAGGTACTGCATCGCCAGGGCGTTCGCCTGTGAGTTGATCGTGGCGGCATTCACCGAGATGGCGAGGTTGACGCCGATGACGTTGGTGACGTTGACGCATGCGAACTGGCAGCTCATCGTCTCCCGCAGCGGCAGTGCGGTGGCCACCTCGGCGTCGAGGTCGGCCGTGCTGAGCACTGGTCGTCGGATCATTCCGGTTCACCCCCTTCCCTCTGTCGGAACCGGCCCGCGAGGACCGGAGCGGTGCGCGTGGCCCGCCGCGGTGGGGCCACGGCCTGGAGCATCAGCCCTGCGTGACGACGACCGTCTGCACGGCGGCGCTGTTGGCCATCGAGGCCAGCGACGCGGCGTTGAGGGCCAGCGAGGAGTTGCTCGCGTAGATGGCGGCCCAGTTCTGGTTGCCGAAGCCGAACGTGAGCGTCTCCCGGACCGGGAGCAGCTCGGTGTGCTCGGACTCGAGCTCGGCGATGGAAAGTACGTTGCGCATGGTGATTCACCTCCCCCCTCGTGCGCTTTGCGTGCCGGAGAGTGGACGCCCACCGCCGTGACTCCTGCGTGACCCGGACGTGGCGAGGCCCGTCCGGCGACCTCGCGGTCTAGACAGAGCAACCAAAATCGGGGATGTTGCGTCGCGCTCTTCTCACCTGTTCGGGTGAGGAGCAGGCTGCAATGTCGACGAGTCAGACCCCCGACCCGACTGACCTCGCATGTTCCATGGCAGTTCCATGGCAATCCTTCGGGGGAGGTGCCGTTCCATGTCAGAGCACAGCGCCGTTGCTGTCGCTTCCGCGCGCCTGAGGCTGCTCGGCGGCTGGCACCTCGTCGTCGACGGGGCCGGGATCGACCTCGGGCACCGGGAGCAGCGGCTGGTCGCGCTGCTGGGTCTCGCCGCCCCCGGGTCGCGGGCGCAGGTGGCGAGCATCCTGTGGCCGGAGAGCACCGACGAGCACGCCCTGGGCAGCCTGCGGCGGGCGGTCTGGCAGTGCCAGCGGCGGTGTCCGGGGCTGTTGAGCCCGGGGCGGTCCTCGCTCGCGCTCGCCGCCGGGATCCGGGTGGACGTGGACGACCTGCGGCGCACGATCGGCCTCACCGAGCTGCCGATGGACGGCGACGCGGCTCGCGAGCTGCTCGACGCGCTGCGCGGCCCCGAGCTGCTGCCGGGCTGGTTCGACGACTGGGTGGTCGAGGAGCGGCCGCGGCTCCAGCAGCTCCGGGTCGAGGGGCTCGAGCGGATCGCCCGGCACGGCCTCGACAGTGGCGATCACGCCCTCGCGGTGGAGGCCGCCTCGGCCGCCAGCAGCATCGAGCCGTTGCGTGAGTCGGCGCGGGAGCTGGCGATCCGCGGCCACCTCGGGCTCGACGACGTCGCGGGCGCGCGACGCGAGCTGGGCCGCTACCGCGAGGTGCTCGACGAGGAGCTCGGCGTCACCCCGTCGGAGCGGGTGCAGTCACTGGTGGAGGAGCCGCCCCCCGCCCCGGCGCCGGTCGCGGTGCCTCACCAACGGGTCGCCCCGGTCGACGAGGTGAGGCCTCGTCCGCGGCCCGAGCCGCCGGCGCCGCCGCCCGTGCAGGACCTCGCCGACTTCCTCGGCGACGACCGTCGCGCCTCGGGGCTGCGCCGCGCCGGCGTCGCGCTCGTCGGCGCGGCAGGTCTCGCCCTGGCCGTCTCGCTCGGCGTCGCGGTCGCCGGGCCGGACCGCTCGCCCGAGGCCACGCGCGACCCCGGTGCCGAGCGGGTGGTCGAGCCCCGCACGCCGACCGCGGCCGCCACGGCCGAGGCGAGCCGCACCGTGCGGGTGCGGACCCTCCGCACCGCGGCGGGGTCGGCGGTCTTCGCGGTGCGCGCGACCCGGCGCCCCGCGGCGGTACGACTCGTGGTGCGCGGCCCCGCCGGCCTGCGCGTCGTACGCCATCTCGTGATCCGTGCCGCCGACGGCCGCCAGGTCGTGGTCGCCGGCCTCGACGCGGGGACCTACCAGTGGTCGGCGACGTCGGACTCGGCGAGCGGCGTGCGGGGACAGGTCGCCGTGACCACGCCGCCGCCCGTGACCACCACCGCCGACGCGGTCACGGTGGCCCAGTCGCCGCCCGCGTCGCCGTCCCAGGAGCCGACGACCACGTCCACCACCCCCACGCCCACGCCCCTCCCGAGTCCCACGCCGAGTCCCACGCCGAGTCCCACGCCGAGTCCCACGCCGAGTCCCACCCAGGCCCCGACCACCAGGCCGACGGGAACGCCCACGGACCCGGGGACCGTCGCGCCGTCACCGGTGGGCTGAGGAGGTCGCCATGTCCCGCACCGCGCACTGCAGCAGCACGCGCAGCCACCACGGGGCCCACCGCCTCGCCGCGCTGCTGCTCGTCGGCGCGGGGTTCGTCGGTGGGGGCCTCGCCGGCGCGAGCGGCGCGGCGGTCGCCGCCGCGGACGACAACGCGGACGACACCGCGCAGCGCTGGTCCGGCTACGCCATCCCGGCCACTGGCGACGCCGCGGGCGGCTGGATCGGTGGCTACCGGGCGGGGCGAGCGGAGCTCTACCTGACCACGCCGACGCGTCGCCCCAACCGCGACGGGTTCCAGGCACCCCGCCCCGTCGGCGACCTCGCCGGCCAGGGTGCCTCGCCGGGTGAGACCGCCCGGGCAGCCTGGATCCTGTCCAAGTACGGCGCCTACCGCGAGGCCACGCAGTCGGCGGCCGTCGACGCGACGGTCTACCACCTGCTGGTCGGGGGCACCTGGCGCATCGACGGGCGCCAGGGCGCGCGGCGCATCCGGCAGTCCGGCAACGGGCCGGCGGTGAGGAGGTTCGCGCGGATCATGCTGCGCCAGTCGCGGCACAGCGCCGGCGCCTACGCCGCCCGTCTCTCCGTCACCGGGGCCGACGTGGGCGGGACCGTGGCGGTCACGCTGAGCGTGCGGGACGGTCACGGAAGGCCGGCGGCCGGGCTGCCGGTCACGCTGCGGATGGCGGGCGGCGACCCGCGTGAGGCGGTCACCGGGGACGACGGCCAAGCGGTCGCCCGGTTCCCCGCCGACACCCGCGGCTGGCAGGACGTGACGGTCACGGTCGGGCACGTGCCCGAGCACCGGCTGGTGGTCTGGCGCCCGCAGGCACGGCACCAGGCGGCCGCCGTGGAGGGTGGCGTGACCCGCACGCTGGTCGAGTCGACGCGCGTCGCGGTCCGCGGGCAGCAGACCCTCTCGCTCGCCGCCGACCCGGCCCAGCTGGTGGTCGGCTCGGCCGCTCGCGTGGTCGCGACCGTCGCCGGTGACCCGGTACGACGCACCGCCGCGGCGGCGTTGCGCGGGCCGTTCGCGACCGCGGGGGCGGGGAGCTGCGCCGGCCCGACGGCTGGCCAGGTGTCCGCGCCGGTCACCGGCGACGGGACGTACGCCCTCCCCGCCCTCAGCCCGACGGCGGGCTACTTCGTGTGGCAGGTCGCGGTGGACGGCACGGACACCAACGCGCCGGTGGCGGCCTGCGGAGCGCCGGTGAAGGTGCGCGGACGGGCCACGACCACCATCGCCACCGACGCCGACGTGCTGCCGGTCGGCGAGCTCGGCGCCACGGCCGACGTGGCCGGCCTGCCCTTCGCCGACCAGGTCACCTTGACCGCGACGCTCGCCGGGCCGTACGCCAGCCCGCTCGCCGCGATCCACGACGGCTGCGCGACCGTCGTCGGCGAGGCGACCCGCACCCGCGTCGGCAACGGCTCGGCCCACGTGACGATCGCCGTGACCCAGACGGGGTGGTACGCCTGGCAGGTCCAGGCCGCGCCCGGCGACCTGTGGCTGGGGTCGCGCTCCGGCTGCGGTGCAGTCACCAGCATGGTGGGCGTCCAGTAAAAGTCAGGCTTGACTGTTTGTTTGTTTGGGGGCAGGCTGTGCGCATGCCGTCCCCGTCCCCTGCGCAGACCCGCGTGCCGCAGGCCGACCGCAGCCGGGCGATGCGTGCCCGACTCCTCGAGGCCACGGTCGAGCTGCTGGTCGAGTGCGGCTTCGCCGGCACGTCGACGACGCTCGTCTCCGAGCGGGCCGGGGTGAGCAGGGGAGCGCAGCTGCACCACTTCCCGACCAAGAACGACCTCGTCGTGGCGGCCGTGGAGCACCTCACCGAACGCCGTGGCGCCGAGCTTGCTGAAGCCTTCGCCCAGTTGAGTGCGCAGCCGGTAGCAACCGCCACGGGGCGGCGCACTCGACTCCGGCAGGTGCTGGAGATGCTCGGCGACCACTTCGCCACCCCGGTCTTCGCGGCGGCGCTGGAGCTGTGGGTCGCGGCGCGCACCGACGAGGCGCTGCTCGCCGCGGTCGCGCCCCTGGAGCAGCGGGTGGGCCGCGAGGCGCACCGGTTGACCGTCGCCGCGCTGGACGCCGACGAGTCGCGCCCCGGCGTCCGTGAGCTCGTGCAGGCGACCCTCGACCTGGTCCGCGGGCTGGGCCTGGCCTCGACGATCTCCGACGACTCCGCACGCCGCCGCCGGATCCTGCGCGAGTGGGCCGACGTGCTGGACCGCGAGATGAGCCGCGAGGCCGGCCATGACACCGAGATCGACCGTGGGAACAAGAAGGAGACGACGTGACCGACGTGCTCACCCAGGTGCTCGCCGACCTCGCCGCGGAGGGTGACCGGCTCGACGCCCTCGTCGCCGACCTCGACGCCGCCGGCTGGCACACCCCCACCCCGGCTGCCGGGTGGGACGTGGCCGACCAGGTCGCGCACCTCGCCTGGACCGACGGCGTGGCCCTGAGGGCCGCGACGGACAAGGAGGCGTGGGACGCGGTCGTGCTCGACGCGATCGCCGACCCGGAGGGCTTCGTCGACGCCCAGGCCCACGCCCTCGCGGCCGAGCCCGACCTGCTGGCCCGCTGGCGGTCCGCGCGCAGCGAGCTCCACGCCGCGCTGGCGGCGTACCCGAGCGGCGAGAAGATGCCGTGGTTCGGGCCGCCCATGTCGGCCACGTCGATGGCCACCGCGCGGTTGATGGAGACCTGGGCGCACAGCCTCGACGTGCACGAGGCGCTCGGCGCACCCGTCGAGGACACGGACCGAATCCGCCACATCGCGCACCTCGGCGTGAGGACCCGCAACTTCGCGTTCGGCGTGCGCGGGCTCGACGCTCCCGCCGAGGAGTTCCGCATCGACCTGGTCTCGCCCTCGGGAGAGGTGTGGGGCTGGGGTCCCGAGGACGCGGCGCAGACGCTGACGGGCAGTGCGGGCGACTTCTGCCGCCTCGTCACCCAGCGCGTGCACCGCGCCGACACCGACCTCGTCGCCTCAGGTGCCGACGTCGACCGCTGGCTCGACGTCGCGCAGGCCTTCGCCGGTCAGCCCGGCGAGGGCAGGGCGCCCCGATGATCGAGGGGAGCAGGCCCGCACTGCGCATCGGCAACTGCTCGGGCTTCTACGGCGACCGCCTCGGCGCGATGCGCGAGATGCTCGAGGGCGCCGTCGACGGGCAGGGCCTCGACGTCCTCACCGGCGACTACCTGGCCGAGCTCACCATGCTGATCCTCGGCAAGGACCAGCTCAAGGACGCCTCGCTCGGCTACGCCCGCACCTTCGTCCGCCAGGTCGAGGACTGCCTCGGCCTCGCCCTCGAGCGCGGCGTGAAGATCGTCGCCAACGCCGGCGGGCTCAACCCGGCCGGCCTGGCCGACAAGCTGCGCGAGGTCGCCGGCGGGCTGGGGCTCGATCCGGCCGTCGCGCACGTCGAGGGCGACGACGTGCGCCACCTGTCGTTCGACGGCGCCCTCACCGCCAACGCCTACCTCGGTGGCTTCGGCATCGCCGCCGCGCTGACCGGCGGCGCCGACATCGTCGTGACCGGTCGCGTCACCGACGCCTCGCTCGTCGTCGGCCCCGCGATCGCGCACCACGGCTGGACCGCGACGTCGTACGACGAGCTGGCGGGCGCGGTCGTGGCCGGCCACGTGATCGAGTGCGGTGCGCAGGCGACGGGCGGCAACTTCAGCGGCTTCCTCTCCCTGCCCCGCCGCGACCGTCCGCTCGGCTTCCCGGTCGCGGAGGTCGCGGCCGACGGGTCGAGCGTCATCACCAGGCACGACGGCACCGGGGGTGCCGTCACCGTGGACACCGTGACCGCCCAGCTGGTCTACGAGATCCAGTCCACGCGCTACCTCGGCCCCGACGTCACCGTGCACCTCGACTCGGTCTGCCTCGAGCAGGTCGGCGAGGACCGCGTCGCGATCAGCGGCGTGGTCGGCGAGGCGCCGCCCGAGCGGCTCAAGGTGTGCGTCAACGAGCTGGGCGGCTGGCGCAACAGCGTCGAGCTCGTGCTGACCGGTCTCGACGTCGAGGCGAAGGCCGCGTGGGTGCGCGACCAGCTCGGGTCGCGGCTGACCGCCGCCGAGGTGGCCTGGTCCGAGGTCACCCCGCCGCCGGCCGACGCACCCACCGAGGAGGCGGCGTCGACGCTGCTGCGCTGCACGGTCAAGGACCCCTCGCCCGACCCGGTCGGCCGCGCCTTCACCTCGGCCGCCGTCGAGCTGGCGCTGGCGTCCTACCCCGGCTTCACGATGACCGCGCCGCCCGGACCCGCCACGCCGTACGGCGTCTACCGCGCCGAGTACGTCGACCGGTCCGACGTCACGCACACCGTCGTCCACGCCGACGGCCGGCGCGAGGTGGTCGCCGACCCGACGTCGTTCACCCCTGCCGAGGAGGCGCCCGGCGCCCGCCCGTCGCCGTACCCGGGCCGCCCCGACGTGCTCACCCGCCGGCTGCCGCTGGGCACCTTCGTCCACGCGCGCTCCGGCGACAAGGGCGGCGACGCCAACGTCGGGCTGTGGGTCGCGCACGACGGCGTCGACCGGGACGTGTACGACGCCCGCGTGCAGTGGCTGTTCAAGATGATGTCGCCCAAGGGCATCGGCGCGCTGCTGCCCGAGGCGGCCGACCTCGACGTCGAGGTCTGGCTGCTGCCCCACCTCGGCGCGGTCAACCTGGTCGTCCACGGCCTGCTCGGGCAGGGCGTCGCCGCCTCCACGCGCTTCGACCCGCAGGCCAAGGGCCTCGGCGAGTGGCTGCGTTCCCGCACCGTCTCGATCGAGGAGAGCCTGCTGTGACCACCGAGGTGACCGAGCGCGACGCGATGCGCGCCACGGCCGCGGAGTTCGTCCGCCGCGAGGTGGTGCCGCACCTCCAGGAGTGGGAGGACGCCGGCGAGATCCCGCGCGCGCTCCACAAGGTCGCCGGCGACCTGGGCCTGATCGGGGTGGCCTTCCGGGAGGAGGTCGGCGGGTCCGGTGGCGACCTGCTCGACTCCGTGGCGGTGCAGGAGGCGATGTTCGAGGCGGGTGCGTCCAGCGGACTGATGGCGGGCCTGTTCACGGCCGGCATCGCGCTCCCGCACATCGCCGCCAGCGGCAACGCCGACCTCGTGGACCGCTTCGTCCGGCCGACGCTGGCCGGCGAGACGATCGGCTCGCTGGCCATCACCGAGCCCCGCGGCGGCTCCGACGTCGCCCGGCTCACCACCCGCGCGGTCCGCGACGGTGACCACTACGTCGTCAACGGCGCCAAGACCTTCATCACCTCCGGCGTGCGGGCGGACTTCGTCACCGCCGCCGTGCGCACCGGTGGCCACGGCCACGGCGGCATCTCGCTGCTGGTGGTGGAGAAGGGCACGCCCGGCTTCAGCGTCGACCGGTCGCTGCGGAAGATGGGCTGGCACTGCTCCGACACCGCCGAGCTGTCGTTCGTCGACGCGCGGGTGCCGGTCGCCAACCTCGTCGGTGCGGAGAACTCGGGCTTCGGCCAGATCGCCGACCAGTTCGTCGTCGAGCGGATCGCGCTGGCCGTGCACGGATACGGCATCGCGGCGCGCTCGCTCGAGCTGGCAGCGGCGTACTGCCGGGACCGCACGACCTTCGGCCGGCCGCTGATCGACAACCAGACCGTCCAGCACACGCTGGTCGAGATGCGCCGCCAGGTCGAGGTCGCGCGCACCTACACGCGCTCCGTCGCCGCCCGGCACGCGGCCGGCGAGTTCGTCGTCGCCGAGGCCTGCCTGGCCAAGCAGACCGCGGTCGACTGCGCGTCGTACGTCTGCGACCGGGCCGTCCAGCTCTTCGGCGGCTCCGGCTACATGCACGGCACCGAGGTGGAGCGGCACTACCGCGACGCCCGGCTCCTGCCGATCGGGGGCGGCGCCGACGAGGTGCTTCGCGACCTGACGGCGAAGTTGATGGGTTATGCGTCATGACCACGAGGAAGAGGAAAGCGATGATCAAGCTCCCGTCCCTGGGGGACCAGGTCTCGGTGTGGATGGACGCCCCACCCGCCGAGGTCTGGGACCTCGTCAGCGACGTGACCCGGATCGGGGAGTTCAGCCCGGAGACCTTCGAGGCGAAGTGGACCCGCGGCTCGACCGGACCCGAGGTCGGCGCCTACTTCGCCGGTCACGTGAAGCGCAACGGCGTGGGACCGACGTACTGGTCGCCGTGCCGGGTCACCGCGTGCGAGCCCGAGCAGGTCTTCGAGTTCTCCGTCGGCACCGACGCGATGACGGTCAACAACTGGGGCTACCGCCTCGAGGCCAAGGACGGCGGCACGCTGGTCACGGAGTACTTCCGGCTCGACCCCAACCTCCCGACGCGTCTCTACTGGCTGGTCCTCGGCCCGCTGCGCCGGCGGACCAACCAGCGCGGCATGCGGACGACGCTCGAGCGGATGAAGGCGGTGGTCGAGAAGTGACCACCAACCGCGAGGCGATGCTGGAGAAGCTCGCCGACCTCGACGCCCAGCACGCAGTGGCGGTGGCCGGCGGCGGCGAGAAGTACGTCGAGCGCCACCACGCGCGCGGCAAGCTGACCGCCCGCGAGCGCATCGAGCTGCTCCTCGACCCGGGCTCGGCCTTCCTCGAGCTGTCGCCGCTGGCCGGCTGGGGGTCCACCTTCACCGTCGGCGCCTCCGTCGTCACCGGCATCGGCGTGGTCGAGGGTGTCGAGTGCATGATCAGCGCCAACGACCCCACCGTGAAGGGCGGCGCGAGCAACCCCTGGACGGTGAAGAAGATCTTCCGCGCCTCGCAGATCGCCGAGGAGAACAACCTCCCGACGATCTCGCTCGTGGAGTCGGGCGGCGCGGACCTGCCGACGCAGAAGGAGATCTTCATCCCCGGCGGCAAGCTGTTCCGCGACCTGACCCGGTCCTCGGCGCGCAAGCAGCCGACGATCGCGCTGGTCTTCGGCAACTCGACCGCCGGCGGCGCCTACGTCCCCGGCATGAGCGACTACACGGTCTTCGTGCGCGGCGGCGCCAAGGTGTTCCTCGGCGGCCCGCCCCTGGTGAAGATGGCGACTGGTGAGGAGTCCGACGACGAGTCCCTCGGCGGCGCCGAGATGCACGCCCGCGTCTCCGGCCTGGCCGACTACCTCGCCGAGGACGAGCACGACGCGATCCGCATCGGCCGCCGCATCGTGGCGAGGTTGAACCGTCGAACGCCGGGACTTCGCACCCGAGATGCGTGCTTTGCACCCGGGATCTCTACCTCGAAGCAGGGCGGTCCCCGGATATCCGGGGACCCCAGCGGCGGCTTCGCCGAGCCCGACGCCGACCCCGAGGGCCTGCTGGACCTCATCCCCACCGACCTCAAGGAGCCGTTCGACCCGCGCGAGGTGATCGTGCGGATCGTCGACGGCACGAGCGAGCGCAACGGGCGCCCGTTCGACGAGTTCAAGCCGCTCTACGGCACCTCGCTCGTCACCGGCTGGGCCGAGCTGCACGGGCGCCCGATCGGCATCCTCGCCAACGCGCAGGGCGTGCTGTTCTCCGAGGAGGCACAGAAGGCGACGCAGTTCATCCAGCTCGCCAACCAGTCGGACACGCCGCTGCTGTTCCTGCACAACACCACCGGCTACATGGTCGGCAAGGAGTACGAGCAGGGCGGGATCATCAAGCACGGTGCGCAGATGATCAACGCGGTCTCCAACAGCACCGTCCCGCACCTCTCGCTGATCATGGGCGCGTCCTACGGCGCCGGCAACTACGGCATGAACGGCCGCGCCTACGACCCGCGATTCCTCTTCACCTGGCCCAGCGCCAAGTCCGCGGTGATGGGCCCCGCCCAGCTCGCCGGCGTGCTCTCGATCGTGGCCCGAGCGGCGGCGGAGTCGAAGGGACAGGAGTACGACGAGGAGGGCGACGCCGGCATGCGCGCCATGGTCGAGGCGATGGTCGAGGAGCAGTCGCTGCCCTACGCGCTGTCCGGGATGCTCTACGACGACGGGGTCATCGACCCCCGCGACACCCGCACCGTGCTCGCCATCTGCCTCAGCGTCATCGAGAACGCGCCCGTCGAGGGCGCCCAGCGATTCGGGGTGTTCCGCACATGACCCACCCCACGACGTTCTTCGCTCCCCCGCTCCGCTCCTCCACAAACAACGCCGAGGGGACCCCGAGATGATCAATCGACTGCTCGTCGCCAACCGGGGCGAGATCGCCCGCCGGGTCTTCGCGACCTGCCGGCGGCTCGGCATCGAGACCGTGGCCGTGCACTCCGACGCGGACGCCGGGCTGCCGTTCGTGGCCGAGGCCGACCACGCCGTACGCCTGCCGGGCAACGCCCCCAGCGACACCTACCTCCGGATCGACCTGGTCGTCGAGGCCGCGCGGAAGGCGGGCGCCGACGCGGTGCACCCCGGCTACGGCTTCCTGTCCGAGAACGCCGCCTTCGCGCGCGCCGTGATCGACGCCGGACTGATCTGGGTCGGCCCGCCTCCCGAGGCGATCGAGGCGATGGGCGACAAGGTCCGCGCCAAGGAGATCGCCGAGAAGGCCGGCGTCCCGACGTTGTCCGCGCCGTCGTCGCCGACCGATGCCGACCTTCCGCTGCTGGTGAAGGCCTCCGCCGGAGGTGGTGGGCGCGGCATGCGCGTCGTGCGCAGCCTCGACCGGCTCGAGGCCGAGATCGAGGCCGCCCGCGCCGAGGCCGAGTCGGCCTTCGGTGACGGCACGGTCTTCGTCGAGCCCTACGTCGAGGCCGGGCGCCACGTCGAGGTGCAGGTCGTCGCCGACGCGGACACCGCGGTGGCCCTGGGCACCCGCGACTGCTCGGTGCAGCGCCGCCACCAGAAGGTCGTCGAGGAGGCGCCCGCCCCCGGGCTCCCGGCCGACACCGAGGCGGCGATGTGCGAGGCGGCCGAGCGCCTGGCGAGCGGCATCGGCTACCTCGGTGCGGGGACCGTCGAGTTCCTCTACGACCCCGCGGCCGACCGGTTCTTCTTCCTGGAGATGAACACCCGCCTCCAGGTCGAGCACCCGGTGACGGAGCTGGTGACCGGCGCCGACCTCGTCGAGGCGCAGGTCGCGGTGGCCGAGGGCCGGGCCCTGGACACGCTCGCGAGGGGAGCCGGGGGCCACGCGATCGAGGTACGGCTCTACGCCGAGGACGCGACGTACACGCCCCAGAGCGGACGGCTGGTCACCTTCGACCTGCCCGCCGACGGCGAGTTCGGCCTGCTGCCCGCGACCGGCGTGCGCGTGGACAGCGGCTTCGCGTCGGGCGACGACGTCTCGACCTTCTACGACGCCATGCTGGCCAAGGTGATGGCGTGGGCGCCGACGCGCGAGCAGGCGATCCGGATGCTGGTGGCCGCGCTCAAGCGGGCGCGGATCCACGGCGTCACCACCAACCGCGACCAGCTCGTGGAGATCCTCACCGACCCGGTCTTCGTGGCCGGCGAGATGACCACCACCTGGCTGGAGTCGCGGGAGTCCACGCCCGTTGCCGGCGACGACAGGGGCGCGGCCCTGCTGTGCGCGACGACGGCCGTGGTCCTCGACCGCGACGAGCGTCGTACGGTGCAGGTCGGGGTCCCGACCGGGTGGCGCAACGTACGCAGCCAGTGGCAGGTCGAGCGCTTCGTGGACGACCACGACCACGGCTTCGACGGTGAGTGGATCAGCACCCGCACCGGCGTCGGCATCGGGTTCCCCAACGCCGACTTCGACGTGCAGCGGGCCACGCGGCTCGAGCACGGCTGGCGTCTCGACTGGGTCGGCGAGGGCGAGAGCGGGTGGTGCGAGGTCCGGTTCGGTCCGGGGCTCCCCGGGGCCCGGGAGGTCTACGTCGACGGCCCGCGCTCGGGACGTACGTTCCGCGAGGTGCCCCGCTTCACCGACCCCGCCGACGCGGTGGCGAGCGGCTCGCTGCTCGCGCCGATGCCGGGCACGGTCGTGGCGGTCAAGGTCGAGGCCGGCCGCGAGGTGGTGGCCGGCGACGTCGTGCTGGTCCTCGAGGCGATGAAGATGCAGCACACCGTGACCGCGCCGCACGACGGCACGGTCACCGAGATCAACGTCGAGCCCGGGGCGCAGGTCGCGTCCGGGGAGGTCCTGGCAGTAGTGAGCGAGGGAGAGGCATGAGCAACTTCACGGAGTCCGAGGAGCGTCTGGAGCTGCGCCGTCAGGTGGCGAAGCTGGCCAGCGGCTACGGCCGCGACTGGTTCGCCGAGAAGGCGCGCAGCGGTGAGAAGACCACGGAGCTGTGGCTCGAGATCGCCCGGGCCGGCTACCTCGGCATCAACGTCCCCGAGGAGTACGGCGGCGGTGGCGGCGGCATCGGCGACGTGGCCGCGGTCTGCGAGGAGCTCGCCGCGCAGGGCTGCCCGCTGCTCATGATGGTCGTCAGCCCGGCGATCTGCGGCACGGTGATCGCGCGCTACGGCACGGAGGAGCAGAAGCAGAAGTGGCTGCCCGGCATCTGCGACGGCACCGCGACCATGGCCTTCGCCATCACCGAGCCTGACGCGGGCACCAACTCGCACAACATCACCACGACCGCCCGCCGCGACGGTGACGAGTGGGTCCTCAAGGGCCAGAAGATCTACATCTCCGGTGTCGACGAGGCGGCCAACATCCTGGTCGTGGCGCGCGCCGAGGACGCCCGCACCGGCAAGCTCAAGCCGTGCCTCTTCGTGGTGCCGACCGACGCCGCCGGCCTCGAGGCGCGGGCGATCGCGATGGAGATCGTCAGCCCGGAGAAGCAGTTCCAGGTCTTCATCGACGACGTCCGGCTGCCGGCCGACGCGCTCGTCGGCGACGAGGACGGCGGACTGGTGCAGCTCTTCGCCGGACTGAACCCGGAGCGGATCATGGCGGCCTCGTTCGCCACCGGCCTCGGCCGCCACGCACTCGAGCGGGCGACGGCGTACGCCAAGGAACGCACCGTGTGGAAGGCGCCGATCGGCTCCCACCAGGCGATCGCCCACCCGCTGGCCCAGGCGCACATCGAGGTCGAGCTGGCCCGGCTGATGACCCAGAAGGCCGCGGCACTGTGCGACGCCGGCGACGACATGGGCGCGGGCGAGGCCGCCAACATGGCGAAGTACGCCGCGGGCGAAGCGTGCGTCAACGCCGTCGACGCCGCCGTGCAGACCCACGGCGGCAACGGGATCACCCAGGAGTACGGCGTCGCCGGCCTCATCGTGGCCTCGCGCACGACCCGCATCGCGCCGGTCAGCCGCGAGATGATCCTCAACTTCGTCGCGATGCACAGCTTGGGGCTGCCGAAGTCCTACTGACACGCGGACGGCTCCGTCGCTGGTCGAGGAAGGCGCCCTGGCGCCTGTCACGAGACCCGGTCAGGTCGCCGGGTCTCGTGACGGTCGCTGCGCGACCTCCTCGACCGACGGAAGGACCTCAGGCGCCGGCGCTGTCGTACTGCCCCTGGACCTCCTGGGAGGAGGCGCCGTTGGGCTGGCTGATCCGGACGTGGTTGCCGAACGGGTCGCGAATGCCGAAGTCGGTGCCGTAGGGCTGCTGCACCGGCTCCTGGGTGACCTCGACGCCGGCGTCGACGAGGGCGGCGTACGTCGCGTGCACGTCGCTGCTCTGCAGGAACAGCCCGCCGAGGGCACCCTTGGTGACGAGCTCGCGGACCTGGGCCGCGGTCGCCTCGTCGTGCTGCGGGCCGCCGACGAGCTCGAGGAGCAAGGAGGTGTCCTGGCCCGGGACCCCGACGGTGAGCCAGCGCATGAAGCCGAGGTCGATGTCGTCGCGGACCTCGAAGCCGAGGTGGGAGGTGTAGAAGTCGAGTGCCTCGTCCTGGTCGAGGACGGGCACGCTGCGGATGTGGAGGCTGGTGATGTGGTTGGTCGTCATGTCGAGAACGCTATTCAGCCGTAGCGCCTCCGCGCTTCTCCGAAAGCACTGTCTCCGGGGCGGCTGTCTGCGACGGGAAGGGTGGCGCCCCCTCTCGCGGCCTGGTCCAGGCGGCGACGAAGCAGCTCGGCACGTGCACCGGCGGGTGCTGCGCGCGGAACTCCGTCGGCGAGCAGCCGACCACGTTGCTGAAGGTCCGGCTGAAGGTGCCGAGGCTCGCGAAGCCGACGTCCCACGCGATGTCGGTGACCGGCCGGTCGGTCTGCCGCAGGAGGGTCATCGCCCGCTCGACGCGGCGCCGCTGGAGGTAGCGGTGCGGGGTCTCGCCGTAGACCGTCTTGAAGACCCGGCCGAACTGCGACGCCGACAGGTGCGCGATCGCCGCGAGGTGCGGCACGTCGAGGGGCTCGGCGTAGCGTCGGTCCATCTCGTCGCGCGCCCGCAGCATCCGGCGGTTGGTGTCCTCCTGCGCAGACAGCTCCACGCTCACACCCAGATGTTGTCGTGCTCGCGCATGAACGCGTCGTACTCCTCCGACGACATGTCGGCCGTGCCCTCGGCGAGCTGCTCGAAGTAGCGCTCGCGGGGGGCGCCCGGCGCGAAGTGGAGCAGCATCTTGGCCGCGCCGTCCTCGTTGCGGAAGCCGTGCAACCCGCCGGCCGGCACGTGCACGAAGTCGCCCGCCCCGCACCTCACCCACGCGGTGCCGTCGTAGATGGTGACCGTGCCCTCGAGCACGTAGAACGACTCGGTGATCGTGCGGTGGAAGTGCGCGCCCGGTCCGCTCGGCGGCCCGCCGAACTCCCAGCGGTAGAGGCCGTACGTCCCTCCGCTGCCGGACCCGAGGGCGAGGTGGAAGACCTTGTTGCCGTTGGGGTAGACCAGCGCGGGCTCGCTGTCGCCGCGCACCAGGCGGGCCGAGACCTCGCCCGACTCCCCGTGGTAGATCTCCGGTGGGTAGCTCATGTGCATGAACCTAACCGTTGTCGGCGGCGAGTGGCAGGCTGTGCGCCGTGGCCCTCGCCGACCGTCCGCTCGTGCCCGAGGAGTGGGTGCTGCGCATCGACGCGGTGCTCGGATCTCTGCCGCGGTGCCGCCAGGAACCCGCCTGGACCGGCACCCGCTGGCGCGTCGGCGGCGCGACGGTGGCGCACGTGTTCGGGGGCGAGGACCAGCTCTTCCGCATCACCTTCCGTGGCGAGCCCGACGAGGTCGCGGCGTTCGAGCACATGGGCGAGCCCTACTTCCGCTCCGGCTGGGGCGGCAACGCGATCGGCATGCTGCTCGACGACGACACCGACTGGGACGAGCTCACCGAGCTGCTCACCGACTCCTACTGCATCCAGGCCCCCGCCACCCTCGCCGAGCAGGTCGTCCGCCCGGCCCCCTGAGCCCTCACCGCAACGGCACGAAGCGATAGCGCCCGTGCTCGCTGACGTGCTCTCCGGGCTGGGTGACGAGCAGCATCGTCCCGGCCACCGGGATCACCATCCGCCCGTCGTCACCCAGCTGGTCCACGAGCTGCTGCGGCAGCTCGTCGGGCTCGGCGGAGACGAGGATCCGGTCGTACGGCGCCCCGCTCGGGTCGCCGAGCACGCCCGGGGTGGCGGCCGTCATGCTCGCCCACGGCTGGTGCGTCGCCGCGAGGTTGGCGCCACCGAACCGCACCAGCTCGGGCTCCAGCTCGACCCCTCGCACCTCTCCCGTCGGCCCGACGAGGTGGGCCAGGAGCGCCGTGGTCCATCCTGACCCGGCGCCCACGTCGAGGACGCGCTGGCCGGGCTGCACGTCGAGGAGCCGCAGCATGTCGGCGACGGTGCGCGGCTGGGAGTTCGTCTGCCCGGCCGCGATGCGCAGCGGACCGTCGTACGACGCGCGGCGGCGGACCCCTCGCGGCAGGAAGCCCTCTCGCGGGTGGGCCGTGAAGGCGCGGTCGACGGCGTCCACCCTGCCGAGGCTACGCGCAAACAGCGGCACGGCCCTGGGTGGGTGGGACGGGCCGTGCCGCTGCTGTGTGCGTTGTGGAGCTGGTCCCGCCGTACACGGGGGGTTGTCCGGCGGGGGCTCCGCGGAACGCATTCCGCCTCCGGTGTTACCCGGGAGTCATGGGTCCTGCCTGTCGGGAGTGGTTCTTCTGGGGGTTGCCGTGGCCGGGCTTGCCCGCCTGGTCCGGCTTGCCAGGCTTCGCCGGCTTGGTGGGCTTCTCGGGCTTGTCCGGCTTGGTGGGCTTCGCCGGCTTGGTGGGCTTGTCCGGGTTGTCCGCCGTGCTCGGCTTCGCGGGCTTGGTGGGCTTCTCGGGCTTGGTGGGCTTCTCGGGCTTGGTGGGCTTCTCGGGCTTCTCGGGCTTGGCCGGCTTCTCGGGCTTGGTGGGCTTGGCCGGCTTGTCCGGCTTCGCACCCAGGAGGTCGACGCAGAACGCCTCGACCTGGTCCGCCCCGCCGGCCCGCTCGATGAGGGAGGCGAGGTTGTCGTCGTGCCCGCGCTCGAGGCCCGGGTGGAGCGCGTCCCGGCAGGCTCGCTCGAGCAGGCGGGTGGCCTGCGGGTCGGGCCGGGCCGAGTCGCCGGGCGAGGTCGGCTTCCCGGGCTGCGCGCTCGAGGTGCCGCCCTCGGGGCTGCCCGACTGGCCGTCGTCCGGAGCGGGCGACGAGGAGGGTGACGGCAGGGTCGACGTGGGGTCGGAGGGACGGGCGGTCGTCGGCGCCCCGTCGGACGTGAGGCCCGGGAGGCCCGGGAGGTCGTCGAGCTGGACGCCGGTGGCGACCGCGAGCCCGCCGGTCCCGAGCGCCAGGACCGCGCCGGCGGCGACCACCAGCCGGGTCGTGGCCCGACCGGCCAGGCGCGTCGGCGACACGTAGTGGTCGCGCGTGGGCGACGGTGCGGCGAGACGGGAGGCGTGGAAGGCGGCGACCGCAGCGTCCTCGCCGCGGAGCTCAGCCGGTCGCGCCGGGCCGGCCGCTGCGGCAAGGGTCGTGCCGAGGGCGCTGCCGGACCCGGCCGGGTCCGTGAGCGTGCGCTCGGCGTCCCGGCGAGAAAGTCGTCCCGTCCGTTTCCTCATCTCACACCCTTCAGCGTCGCGTCGGTCCGAGGTGTTACACCTCGTCCGACAACTTCCTCGCAAGGTTGCGCAGCCCACGGTGCGCGGCGACCCGGACGGCGCCGGGACGTTTGCCCAGGATCCGCCCGGCGGTGGGCGCGTCGAAGCCCAGGACGGTGCGGAGAACGACGGCCTCGGCCTGGTCGCGGGGGAGCGTGGCGATCAGTGCGATCGCCGCCTCGGACTGCACCCGGCCCAGGGTGTCGGCCTCGACGTCCACCTCGTCGCTCAGGTCCACCATCTCCTCGACGGGCTCGTCGGATGTCGGGCGCCGGCTCGCGTGCCGCAGGTGGTCGAGCGCCCGGTTGCGCGCGATCGTGGTGATCCAGCCGCGGAACCCGTCGGCGTCGCCCTCGAAGCGGTCGAGGTCACGGAACGCCTGGCCCCAGGCCTCGCTGGCGACGTCCTCGGCGTCGGTCACGCCGACGAGCACGGTCAGGTAGCGCAGCAGCGGGGGCTGAACCTCGCGGTAGACGCACCGGAACGCCGCCTCGTCACCGGCCTGCATGGCCGCGACGGCGTCATCGAGCGCGTCCTCCCTCCCCACGGGAGGAGTGTGCCTTCGCCGGGTCCGCCGGGGACAGTGCGGGGGGTCATCGGCGTGGCGGACGCGGGACGAACAGCGGCACGCGGGCGGCGTACTCGTCCCACCCCGGTCGCTGCGACATCGTCCTCTCGAGCAGCTTCGCGCCGGTCACGTCGCGCACGAAGTACGTCATCGCGGCCGGGGCCCACACGGTCAGCAGGCCGGGCAGCCAGCCGAGCGCCAGGCCGCCGGCGATCCAGAGTCCCCACCACACGCAGGCGTCGCCGAAGTAGTTCGGGTGGCGGCTCCACCCCCACAGTCCGGTGTCGAGGATGCGCGGGCGCGACTCGCGTGGCCGCGCCTTGTAGGCCTCCAGCTGGGCGTCGCCGACGACCTCGAAGAACACCCCGACGGCCCACACCACGACGCCGACCCACACCACGGGCCACCAGCGGACGTCGGCGATCGCCGCGGCCTGGATCGGCGCGGCGATGACCCACGAGACGACCGCCTGCGTGAGGAACACCTTGCCCAGCACGCGGCCGGCGCCCGAGGACCAGCCGGGACCGCCGAGCATCTTCTCGTAGCGCGGGTCCTCGCCGTGCCCGCGCGAGCGGCGCGCGATGTGCCACGCCAGTCGCCCGCCCCACGCGGTGACCAGCGCGGCGAGCAGCCAGGAGTGGGCGTCCGGCCAGACGACCGCCAGCACGACGGCCATCGCGACGAAGGAGAATCCCCACGCCACGTCGACGACGGCCACCCGGTCGAGCCTGCGGCTCACCGCCGCCGTCGCCCCCATGACGACAGCGGCGGCGAGCAGCGCGACCAGCACCTGCAGCACCGCGCTCACCAGCTCCGGACGGCCGGCAGGGTGTGCGCGGCACCGGGACGGACGGCGAGGACCTGGTCGACGCCCATCCGGCCGTCGCGGAACGCGAGCGCACCGCCGACCAGGTAGAGCCGCCACACCCGGACGACCTCCTCGCCGACGAGCTCGCGCAGCCGGGGCAGGTGGGCCTCGAAGTTGGCCAGCCAGCCGGCGACGGTCAGCACGTAGTGCTCGCGCAGGCCGTGCACGTCGCGCACCTCCAGCCCGCCCGCCTCGATCAGCGCGACCGTCTCCCCGACGGGGCGCATCGTCATGTCGGGTGCGATGAACGACTCGATGAACGGGCCGCCACCAGGGTGCTTGCCACCCCCGGCACCCTGCCGCGACATCTGCTGCACGAGCACCCGGCCGCCCGGTCGCACCGCGCGCCGCAGCACCTCGACGTAGGTCGGGTAGTTCGCGGCGCCGACGTGCTCGCCCATCTCCAGCGAGCCGACGGCGTCGAAGTGGTCGCGCTCGGGCACCTCGCGGTAGTCCTGGAGCCGGATCTCCACGCGGTCGGCGAGCCCGCGCTCGGCGATGCGGGCGTCGATGAAGGCCTTCTGCTCGGCCGCGATCGTGACGCCGGTGACGTGGGCGCCGAAGTGCTGTGCGGCGTGCAGCGACAGCGAGCCCCAGCCGCACCCGACGTCCAGCATCCGCATGCCGGGCTCCAGGCCGAGCTTGGTGCAGACCAGGTCGAGCTTGGCGCGCTGCGCCTCCTCGAGGGACGTGTCGGGCGTGGCGTGGTAGCCGCAGCTGTAGGCCATCTGGGGTTCGAGGATCAGCAAGTAGAACTCGTTGGAGAGGTCGTAGTGGTGGCTGATCGAGGACCGGTCGCGGGCCAGGCTGTGCAGCCGGCCCTTGATCCGCGCCTGCGACCGCGGCGCGGCCGGCGGGCGACCGAGTGCGCCGAGGCCGGCGGCGGTGCGGACCGCGTCGACGAGCGCGCGCGGCGAGAGGCGTACGCCGGACAGCCCGCGCTCGGCGCCCACCGCGAAGGCGTGCGTCAGCGCGGACTCCAGGTCCCAGCCGTCCTGCTCGGGCACGTCGAGCTCGCCGGTGACGTAGGCCTGCGCCGCGCCCAGCTCACCGGGGTGCCAGAGCAGCCGGCGCAGGGCGTCAGGGGAGCGGAGCACCACGAGAGGGGCATCGTCCGGTCCGGCGACCGAGCCGTCCCAGGCCTGCAGCCGGACGGGCAGGTCGCCCCCGATGAAGGGCCGCACGGCCTCGGCGAGGCGGCCGGCGATCCCTGCGTCGGTCGTGGGCCGCTGCACGGTGCTGGTCACCGGTCCTCCCGGGTGAAGGTGAGCTGCGAGACGTTGATGTAGCCGCTCGCGAACCCCGCCTGGGAGTAGGCCAGGTAGAAGTGCCACATCCGCATGAACACCTCGTCGAAGTCGAGGGCGAGGACCGCCTGGCGCTGGGCGAGGAAGCGTCGGTCCCAGCGGCGCAGCGTCTCGGCGTAGTGGCTGCCCATCTCGAGCTGGTCGACCAGCCGCAGCGAGGTCTCCTCACGAGTGACCTGGTCGATGACCTCGACGCTGGGCAGGAAGCCGCCGGGGAAGACGTACTTGTTGATCCAGGTGTGGCCGCCGCGGGTGGCGAGCATCCGGTCGTGCGGCATCGTGATCGCCTGGATCGCGACCCGGCCGCCGGGTGCGAGGACCCGGTCGATGGTCGCGAAGTAGGTGCCCCAGAACTCGTGGCCGACGGCCTCGATCATCTCCACCGACAGCACCGCGTCGTACGTCGTTCCGCTGGTCGCGAGGGCCCGGTAGTCCAACAGCTCGACCTTTACCCGGTCGGCCAGCCCGGCCGCGTCGATCCGCCGCTCGGCCAGCTCGAGCTGCTCGACCGACAACGTGATCGAGTGGACGCTCGCCCCGCGGCGGGCGGCGCGGATCGCGAGCTCGCCCCAGCCGGTGCCGATCTCCAGCACCCGGGAGCCGTCGGTGACCCCCGCCTCGTCGAGCAGCCGATCGATCTTGCGGGCCTGCGCCTCCGCGAGGTCGGGGCCGTGGAGACGGGCGTCGGGGCTGTCGGCGGGCTCGGGCGGGGTGGCGACCAGGTGGTCGCCGACGGACCCGGGGCCCTGGCCGGTGCGGGTGGTCGAGGTGTCGAAGAAGGCGGCCGAGTAGCTGAGCGTCTCGTCCAGGAAGAGCGCGAACAGGTCGTTGGACAGGTCGTAGTGGTGCGCGATGTTGGCCCGGCTGTTGGTCTCCGTGCTCCGGTGGTGACCCGGCATGCGGTGGGTGACGAGGGCGCGCAGGCGCTGCAGCGAGTCCGGGACGAGCGTGGCCATCCGGGCCGCCGGGACGGTGAGGAAGCCGGCGAGGTCGTCGGCGTCCCACGCACCGGTCAGGTAGGCCTCGCCGAAGCCGATCAGCCCGTCGCGGCCGAGGCGCGCGTAGAACTCCTCGGGCCGGTGCAGGCGCATGGTCGGGCCGCCCTGGCCGAGCCGACGGCCGGTCGGCTCCTCCACCACGGTCACCGACAGCCTGGACACGGCCGCGCGGAACAGGCGGCGCGCCACGGCCGCGGAGACGACCGTCCTCGGGGTCCGGGTCAGCGGCTCCAGCGCGGGGAGGCCCGGGGTGGCGGACCGGCTGCTGGGGTTCTTCTCGAGCGTCATCGCACGCCCTCCTGACGGTGACGGGGGCGAGGACGGACCGGGAGCCGGCGGGCCCACAGCCAGGTGCCGTGTGCGCGGATCAGCACGCTGCCACGCAGCGCGGCGCCGAGCGTGCGACGCACGGGGACGTCGGTGCGGGTGCCGGTCAGGCTCGCGCTGAACGGTGCGGCCGCGCCCTCAGCGCCGGGCTGGGAGTGGCCGCGGAGGGTCACCGCGACGTGGAGGCGGTCGGTCGGGACCGGCACCGCGACGTCGTACGTCCCGTCGACGCCGTGGAACGGCGAGACGTACATCGCCTTCGCGGTCCGGGCGCGACCCTGCTCGTCGGGGTGGACGAGGTAGGCGTGGCGGTCGCCGTAGGTGTTGTGCACCTCCACCACGACGCCCGCCTGGGCGCCGGCGTCGTCGAAGCACCAGAACACGCTGATCGGGTTGAAGCAGTGGCCCAGCGAGCGCGGGTGGGCAGCCATCAGGATCCGGCCCCCTCGCTCGCCCAGGGAGACGCCGTTGTCGGCCAGGAACGCCTCGACGTTGTCCCGCAGCGAGCGGTCGGGGGAGCCGAGGTGGTCGCGGGCCTCGAAGCGGGCCAGCGTGCCGTGGTCGGGGAGGTCGTCGAGGTCCACGAGCCAGAAGGTCGAGGAGTGCTCGAAGGTCCGCGTGTACGGCGTCCGCCGGGTGTGGCGGATCGTCGTCTCGAAGCGTCCCGGCCGCGGCGCCACGTGCGTGGGGCGCGGCCACGGCAGGCCGAGGTGCGTGGCGGCGGCGAGGCCGGAGCGCGCACCGTCCTCGTGGAACCCCCAGCCGTGGTAGGCCCCGGCGAACGCGACGCGCGGCGTGTTGACCTGTGGGAGCCGGCGCGCGGCAGCGACGGACTCGGGGGTGTAGAGCGGGTGCTCGTACTCCATCCGGTCGATGACGGTCGCCGGGTCGACGAGCCCCTCGCCGCCGAGCGTGACGAGGTAGTGGGTGTCGGTCGGGAGCCGCTGGAGCCGGGTCAGGTCGTAGGTGACGGTGACGCCCTCGGGCGCACCTGGTTTCGTGACGCGTCGATCGGCCCCTCGCGCGCTCGGGTCCGATCCGACGCTCCTCAACCTCCCCGCCTGGGTCTGCGCCTTCGCAGGCTCAGTCGCAGGGCGGTGAAAGTTCCAGGAGGCGCGGGCGTTCGGGGCCGACGGCAGCAGCGAGGTGTCGGTGTGGAGGAGCGCGGAGTTGGTGCTGTAGGGCAGTGCTCCGAGGACCTCGCGCTGGAGGGCGGTCGGGGACTCGAGCATCGCGAGCGCCTGGGCGGGGTGGGTGGCGACCACGACGGCGTCGAAGGTCGTGGTCGCACCGCTTCCGTCGGTCACCTCGACGCCGTCCGCGAGCTCGCGGATCGACGTCACCTTGGCCTCGAGGCGTACGTCGTCGAGGCCGGCCGCCACGGCGGCGACGTAGGTCGCCGAGCCGCCGGTCACCGTCCGCCACTCCGGGGAGCCGAAGACGCCCAGCATCCCGTGGTGCTCGAGGAAGGTGAAGAGGTAGCGCGCGGGGTAGTCGAGGGAGCTGGCCGGGTCGCACGACCACACGGCAGCCACGAGCGGCTCCATGAAGTGCCGGACGAAACCGGCGGAGAAGCCGCCCTCGGCCAGGAACTCCCGCAGCGTCCGGTCCCCGGCTGCGGCCGATCCGTCATCCGGAACCGAACCGATGGCGTCGGGTTCGGATGACGGACCCGATGAGGCGAGCAGCGCCCGCGCCCGGCGGTGGAAGCGCGGGATCTCCAGCAGCATCCGCCAGTGGTCGCGCGAGGCGAGCGAGGACGGCCGCGCGAAGAGCCCGCGGACCCCCAGCGCACCGGCGTACTCCACCCCGGTGCCGGCGTCGCTGACCGACAGCGACATCTCCGAGGGCTGCGTCGCGACGTCGAGCTCGGCGAAGAGGCGCAGGAGCGTGGGATAGGTGCGCCGGTTGTGCACGATGAAGCCGGTGTCGATCGCCAGCTCGCCGTCGGCCGTCGTCACCCGGTGGGTGTCGGCGTGACCGCCGAGGCGGGCGTCGGCCTCGTAGAGCGTGACGTGTGCGGTACGGGAGGCGATCCAGGCGGCGGTCAGGCCGGCCACCCCGGAGCCGACGACGGCGACCCGGCGCTGGCCGGCGGGGTTCACGTCGCCTCGCTGAGGTCGAAGAGCGCGATCGGCTCCGAGGTCGGCTCGGGGGAGCCGCCCTCGGGCTCCACGGTGATGCCGACGGCGATCGCGTCGGCGGCCGAGCCCTCGAGCAGCATCGTCTGGTCGGCCCCCTCGGGCATCATGCCGGCCGGCACCATGTCCTCGGTGGGGGTCTGGAACCACAGCTCGTAGGCCTTGCCCGACGGGGCGGCGACCATGTCCTCGGTGACGATGACGGCGCGGTCGACGGACTTGGAGCGCACGACGGTCGCCCGTCCTGCCTCGCCGAGGTCCACGAAGACCTTCTGGGCGTCGTCGGCGCGCATCACCTGCTCGGCCGCGGTCAGGGTGCCGCGGCCGGAGTCGTCGTCGGCCCACGGCTGGACGATCATCGCGCCGACGCCGACGAGGAGCGCGACCGCAGCCGCGACCAGAAAGGGCATCCACGCCCGCCGCCCTGCGGGGGCGTCGAGGGTCGGTGTCGCGACGGGGACCTCGGGCGGCAGGGGGCGGACCTGGGAGATGCCGGCCAGCACGGACTCGCGCAGCGAGGCCGGCGGCGGGGTGGCGGTGGTCTCGGCGAGGAGGGCGGCGGTCTCGAGCAGCTCGGCGACCTCGGCCCGGCAGTCCTCGCAGCCCGACAGGTGCTGCGCGAAGCGGGCGCGCTCGAGCTCGTCGAGGGCATCCACGGCGTAGGCGCCCGTGAGCTTGTGGACATCCTGCTCGCTCATGAGCCAACTCCCATCAGGTCTCGCAGTCGGATGAGTCCGTCGCGTATTCGAGTCTTCGCCGTGCCGAGCGGCACGTCGAGAAGGGTGGCGACCTCCGTGTGCGTGTAGCCGCCGAAGTAGGTGAGCTCGACGGCCTGGCGCTGGACGTCGGTGAGGGTGGCGACCGCGCCGCGCACCCGCGCCGCCTCGAGCGAGGCGTGGGCCGCCTCGACGGTCTGGTCGTGGTCCACGGGCGCGGTCTCGCGGTTCCAGCCCTCGTCGCGGGCGGTGGCCGCCTCGACGGACCGGACCCGGTCGACCGCCTTGCGGTGCACGATCGTCAGGAACCAGCCGGCCGCGCTGCCGCGGGCGGCGTCGTACCTCGCACTGGAGCGCCAGGCGTCGAGGTAGGCCTCCTGGGCGACCTCCTCGGCGTGCGCCGGGTTGCGTACGACGCGCAGGGCGAGGCCGTAGGCCCGTGCCGAGGTCGCGTCGTAGAACTCGGCGAAGGCCGCCTCGTCCCCCAGGCCGGACCGGTGCAGCAGGTCGGCGAGCCGGGATCCCTCGCCCCCGGACGGGGCGCCCTGGGGCACCCCGTCCGGTACGGGCCTCACGTGGTCCACGTCAGTCATCCTTGCGTAGTGATCGTCGCCTCGACGAGTCACATCTGCGGCATCATCACCGAGTCGATGAGGTAGACGTTGGCGTTGGCGACCTGCACGTTGCCGCACACGACGTTGGCGCCCTCGGCGGTGAACTCCTCGCCCGATCCCTCGACGGTGATCATGTCCTTGTTGAGGGTCTCGTGCTCGCCGGCGACGTCCTCAGGGGTGAGGCGGCCGCCCACCACGTGGTGGGTGAGGACCGCGGTCAGGGCCTTCTTGTCCTTGAGGAGCGCGTTGAGGTCCTTCTCCGGGATCTTGGCGAACGCCTCGTCGGTCGGGGCGAACACGGTGATGTCCTGCGCCGAGTTGAGGGTGTCGACCAGGCCGGCCTCGGTGACGGCCGCGACCAGCGTCTTGAGGAGCGGGTTGTTGGACGCGGCGGTGGCGACCGGGTCGTCGGCCATGCCATCGACGGAGCCCTCACCGGAGGTGGGGACGTCGGCGCAGGCGGGACCGAACGGGCCGTCGGCCATGGCCGCCTCGGACTCCATCGGGGACTCGGACGGCGACTCCGACTCCATGGGGGTCGAGGACGACGTGGTCTCGTCGGACGCGGTGCTGCCGCCGTCGTCCTCGCTGCCACAGGCGGCCAGGCTCATCGAGGCGGTCAGGGCGAGGGCGGCGAGGCCCATCGTGCGGGTGCGGAGCAGGGTCTTCATGGCATTGCCTTTCGGTGGGGGCCAAGCACGGGCCGGGAGGCCCGCTGTCATGGGGTGTTCGGAGCAGGTGGGCCACTGGATGGGTGGCAGTTGAAAGAAAAATCAGGTGATGGTCACGGAGATCTCCTGCAGGCCGGTCGAGCCCTCCGGGAAGGGCCGCATCCGCGCAGGTGTCTGGACCTCGCCGTCCTTGTTCGTCGCGCGGCAGGAGATGAAGTGCTGGCCGGGCTCGGCCTCCCACTCGAGGAACCACTGCCGCCAGTAGTCGTCGTTCACCTGCGGCCCGAGCTGCGCCGGCTGCCAGGCCTCGCCGTCGATGCGGACCTCGACCTTCTCGATGCCGACGTGCTGCGCCCAGGCGATGCCCCCGATGACGACCTTCCCGGCGGCGCTCTCGGAGAGCGGCTTCGGGGTGTCGATCCGGCTGGAGATCTTGATCGGGGCGTCGACGACCCAGTCCCGCTCGGTCCAGTAGGCCTGCTGCGCGTCGTAGGTCGTCAGCGTCATCCGGCTGATCCACTTGCACGCGCTGACGAAGCCGTAGAGGCCGGGCACCACCATCCGCACGGGGAACCCGTGCTCGCGCGGCAGCGGGCCGCCGTTCATGCCGATGGCGAGCATCGCGTCGCGTCCGTCGAGGGCGACGTCCAGCGGCGTCGAGATCGTCATGCCGTCCACGTCGGTGGAGAGGATCTGGTCCGCCGACGTCCCCTCGATGCCGGCCCTGGCGAGCACGTCGGCGAGGGGCACGCCGAGCCAGCGCGCACCGCCGACGTAGGGGCCGCCGACCTCGTTGGAGACACACGTGAGGGTGATGTCGCGCTCGATGGTCCTCATGGCGGCGAGGTCGTCGAAGGTCAGCGTGATCTCCTGCTCGACGTCGCCGTCGATGGTGAGGGTCCACGACTCGGCGTCGACCGCGGGGAGGGTCAGCCGGGTGTCGACCCGGTAGAAGTCGCCGGAGGGCGTGCGCAGCGGCGTGATGCCGTCGTAGGTCTCCTCGAGGCCACGTGGGAAGGCCGGCGCGGGGTCACCGGCAGCCGGCAGGGCGACGTCGGTCCCGCGCAAGCGGTACGACGTCACCCAGCGGCCACAGGCCCCCATGGTCACCGCAGCCGCGGCGAGACCGCCGCTTGCCACCAGGACCCCGCGCCGGGTCGGGCCACCGTCTGCCGGCGGCGGCCCCTGGGTGCTCCGGTCGTCCGCACGGTGCAGCCACGTCAGGGAGGCAGACGCAACCACCGCGGCGACCAGGGCAGGAACGAGGTCGAGCGGGCCGGCGCTCGGCCGGAGCACGGCGAGTGCCCCGGCGACGACCGCCAGTCCGACGACCACCAGCAGCCCGACCGTGGGCCGTCGCGCGGCGACGATCCCGGCGACGGCGGCCAGCACGAGCACCACGACGGTCACCGAGCCGACCAGCACCAGCTTGTCGGCGGTGCCGAACTGCCGGATCGCCCACTCCTTCAGGGGGGTGGGTGTGAGGTCGATGACCGTCGAGCCGACTGCCAGCACCGGCGACGCGGCGGGCACCGTCAGGGCCGCGACCAGGTGCGCCGCCGCGAGGCCGACGATTGTCGCGAGCACGCCGTACGCACCGTGGCGCGCGAGGTGCCACCGGGACCGGGTGTCGGAAGTCTCCATGGGCGGTGTTCGGAGCCGCGGCACCAACGGATCGGTGGTGCGGCAGGATGCGCCCATGACCGATGCCCCCGCCGAACTGGTCCACTACTCCGTCGCCGACGGCGTCGCGACCATCACCCTCGACAGCCCGGCCAACCGCAACGCGCTGAGCCGCCAGCTGGTGACCGAGCTGTTCGCCCACCTCGAACGCGCCGGTGCCGACGACGACGTACGTGCGGTGCTGGTCGAGAGCTCGGGCAAGGTGTTCTGCTCGGGGGCCGACCTCGCCGAGGCGACGACCGAGGGCATGGAGGCCGGCGCCCGCCGGATCGTCGACCTGCAGCGGCTCATCGTCACCCTGGACAAGCCGGTCGTGACGAAGAACCTCGGCGCCGTGCGGGCCGGTGGCATCGGCATCGTCGCGGCCGCCGACATCGCGGTCAGCGCCGAGGACGCCACCTTCGCCCTGACCGAGGTCAAGCTCGGCCTGGCGGCGGCGATCATCAGCCTGACCGTCCACCACCGGATGAACCCGCGGGCGGCGGCGCTGACGACGCTCGGCGGCGAGGTGTTCACTGGCGCGGAGGCAGCGGCGTACGGACTGGTCACCAAGGCGGTCCCCGCCGACCGCCTCGACGAGGAGGTGGCGGCGATCTGCGCGAGCCTCGCCACCGGTGCCCCCCAGGGGCTGCGGGAGTCGAAGCGGATCCTCAACGGCGATCTCGTCGCCCGGATCGACGTCCTCGGCGAGGAGATGGCCGCCACCAGCGCGCGGCTGTTCGCCAGCGACGAGGCGCGCGAGGCGATGACCGCGTTCCTGTCGCGCAAGAAGTAGCCGGCGGGGCTCAGGGGCGGCTGCGCGCGACCATCCGGACGAGCCCACGTGTGGCGAGACCGAGGTACGTGTCGGCGGCCGGAGTGCCGAGCGCTGCCTGCAGGGTCGCGCACCGCGTGGTGTCGAGGGCGAGCGTGCGGGCGGTGCCGGTCGCGTCGGTGAGCACCACGACGTACGACGTCGCGCCGGGGCGGAGCGCGCAGTCGGTCTGGCCGTCGGCGTAGCCGAGCGTCGCCGCGGCCCGGATCGCCTCGGACACCGGAGAGCCGACCTGCCACTGGTCCACGAGCCGGCGACGCGGCTGGTCGCCGCGGTAGGCGCACACGTCGGCCGCCGTCGCGGGCGCCGGCAGGAGCGGCACGGTGGACTGCCAGGGGCTCTCCGCGGTGTCCACCAGCTGGTCGGCCGAGGCGCCGTCGGCGCTGGTGGCGGTCGTGGTGAACCGCGCCGGACAGCCCACCGGGTCGGGCATCGCGCCGTTCGGCCCGGCCTCGGGCACCGCGGCCATCAGGAGCGTGGTCTCGAGCTGGCTGAAGAGGGTCACGTCGCGCGTGCTGCACCCCGTGTCACCCGTCAGCTCGGCGACGCGTCCGTCGGCGAGGCCGACCTCGATCCGGAACAGCCGCGTCGGTAGCACCGTCGGCGGGTCGTCGCTGCGGCAGGTCGGGCGTCCCTCCTGCGTCTGCCAGAGGCTCTCGGCCACGGAGGCGGCGAGGGGCCCGGTCACCACGCCCTGCGGGTGGCGGACCCGCCGGGGGCTGCCCTCGTCGGCGAGCGGGCAGAAGCGCACCCACCTCGCGTCCGCCGCTCCGGTCTCACCGAACGGGGCGTCGGTGTCGGCGACGCAGTCCGTGCTGGGCGCGACGGAGCGAGGCCCGTCCTCGGACGACGGGCGGGACGCCACGACGGCAGCGCCGAGGACCATCACGACCGTGACGGCCGCCGCCGCGGCGGCCCACCGCGCCCGGCGTACGCCGCCCTCCTGCTCGTCCACGCACACATCCAACCCGACGCACCGGTGACAGGACCGGTCCCACGGATTCCCGGTAAGTCGGCGGTCGTCGGGGTGCGCCGGTACGCTTGACGGTCTGCCTGTCGGGAGCGGGCAGCAGTGGTGCCGGGGGATGAGGAGCAGGTGTGAGCGAGGAGCTCGAGGCGCGGGAGATCGCGGCGGAGCAGCAGTACGTCGACGAGGTCTACGTCCAGCTCGAGGCGTCCACGCGCAGCGCGCGGGCGCTGGCGGCCGAGGGGCACCAGCGCGGCAAGCTGGAGCACGAGGGCGGCCTCGTCGAGCGTGACGCGATGGTCTTCCAGGCCGCGAAACGGATCGCCCAGCTCGACGCCGCGCACGAGGGGCTCGTCTTCGGCCGGCTCGACCTCGACCCGTCGATCGACCGCCTGCCGCGCTACATCGGCCGCATCGGCGTCCGCAACGCCGACCGTGACGTGCTGCTGATCGACTGGCGCGCACCGGCCGCCGGCGTGTTCTACCAGGCCACCGCCGCGACCCCGCAGGGCGTCGTACGCCGCCGGGTGCTGCGCTCGCTGCACCGCACCGTCGTCGGCGTCGAGGACGAGCTGCTCGACGCCGATGCCCTCGAGAGGGCCGAGACCGACCTGCCGATCGTCGGCGAGGGCGCGCTGATGGCGCAGCTCTCCCGCGCCCGCGACCGGTCCATGCACTCCATCGTCGCCACCATCCAGGCCGAGCAGGACAAGGCGATCCGCGCGCCCGGCAAGGGCGTCGTGTCGATCTCCGGCGGTCCCGGCACCGGCAAGACCGTCGTCGCGCTGCACCGCGCGGCGTTCCTGCTGTACTCCGACCGTCGTCGCTACGAGGGCGGCGGCGTGCTCGTCGTCGGACCGAGCGGCGTCTTCATGCGCTACATCGAGCGGGTGCTTCCCAGCCTCGGCGAGACCGCCGTCGCGCTGCGCTCCCTCGGTGAGGTCGTCGGCGGCGTGCGCGCGACGCGCCACGACGAGCCGGCCGTCGCCGACGTCAAGGGCGCCACCAAGATGGCCGAGCTGCTGCGCCGCACCGCGCGCCAGCACGCGCCCGGCGCACCGACCAGCTTCCGGATCTACTGGCGCGACGAGACCATCGTGCTCGACCCCGGGCTGCTCGGCCGGCTCCGGCGCCAGCTGATGTCGCAGGGCCGGCGCAACCGCCAGCTGCCGCGCGTGGCCAAGACCCTGCTCGACGCCATGTGGCGCCAGGTCACCGGCGAGCGCGGCAAGGAGCGCGGCCGCGAGGCCTTCGACGACGACATGCTCGGCCACGAGGGCTTCGTCGAGTTCGCCGCCGCCTGGTGGCCGCCGCTCGACGCCCAGACCGTCTTCCGCTGGTTGCGCGAGCCCGACTTCCTGGCGCGCGTCGGCGAGGGCGTGGTGACCCGCGAGGAGCAGCTGCTGCTCCTGAAGTCGTGGTCGTCGGGCGGCCTGTCCATCGAGGACGTCCCGCTGCTCGACGAGCTGCGCTACGCCCTCGGCGACGTGCCGCAGCGCACCGACGACGAGCGCGACCTCGACGAGACGGGTCTGCTCGAGGGCGGCGTCGACCTCCAGGAGCTGACCACCATCTCCGAGCGCGAGTACGCCCCCGGCGGGCTCGCCTGGTCGGCGCCGACGCACCGCATCGAGGACGACGGCTACGCCCACGTCCTCATCGACGAGGCGCAGGACCTGACGCCCATGCAGTGGCGGATGGTGGGCCGTCGCGGCCGCACCGCGAGCTGGACGATCGTCGGCGACCCGGCCCAGTCGTCGTGGCCCGACGCCCCCGAGGCCGCAGCCGCTCGCGCCGAGGCGCTCGAGGGCAAGGAGCTCCACGAGTTCCACCTCTCGACCAACTACCGCAACTCGGCCGAGATCTACGCCTTCGCCGCCGACTACGCCGGCCGGGTCGGGCTCGACGCCGACCTCCCCGACGCCGTGCGCCGCACGGGCGAGGAGCCGCGGGTGGTCGGCCCGGTCGACGACCTCGAGGCCGCCGTCCGCGAGGCCGTCACCGACGTCTCCGCCCGGGTCGCGGGCACCGTCGGCATCGTCGTACCGGTCGCGCGCCGCTCCGAGGTCAACGCCTGGCTGGCGTCGTGGCCCGAGCACGCCGACGACGCCGCGGGCGCGCGCGCCGCGGTCGACTCGAGCGTCACGCCGAGCGGCGAGGACCGCATCGTCGTGCTGACCGGTCTCGACACCAAGGGCCTGGAGTTCGACGGCATCGTCGTGGTCTCCCCGCAGGAGATCGAGGACGAGTCCGCGACCGGCCGCGCCACGCTCTACGTCGTGCTGACCCGCGCCACGCAGCTGCTGACGACCGTCGGCTGACCCGGAACCGCCCCAGTTGTCCCCGCTCCGTAGCATCGCCGGACGCACGGTCCGGTCAGGTCCACGACCACCATTCGGGAGGGTGATGTCCTCGCTCAGTCGCGCCGTCGCGCTCGTCGCGTCTGCGGTCCTCACGGTGGTCCTGGGCGCGGTCGTCCACGCTGCTCCGGCCGGTGCCACGATCCCCCGGGGGGACACGGTCGACTCCGACCCCGACGCGTCCTGGGGGTGGGAGCGGGTGTTCGTCGACGGCTTCGACGGTGCCGCCGGCACCGGCCCCGACCAGTGGCACGCCATGCCCAGCTCCAACTGGCCGGCACAGAACGGCCAGGGTCTGCTCGAGGTCGGCCAGCTCGCCCAGATCCGTACGAACCAGGGGTGGGTCCTGCCGTTTGGCACGCAGGTGCGGGTCACGGCGCGGCTGATGATGCCCAACACCGGCAGCAACTACGCCGCCTTCTGGGTCCAGCACCCCAACGGCACCGACCCGCGCGAGCTCGACGTGATCGAGAGCTACGGCCCGCTGAAGACCACGGGCGCCCAGCTCGGCTCGCACATCTGCTACGACGAGATGGTCGGCATCGACTCCACGGCGTGCGAGGTGTCGGGGTTCCCAGCCGAGCTGTGGTCGGTCGGCCAGCACTTCCCCCCGGGCGCGAAGCCGTGGGACACCTTCTGGCAGTACCACGCCACCTTCACCGTCGGCGGCGACAGCGTGCAGTTCTCCGCCAACGACGACTTCGGCAACCAGGCCTACGCCATGAACCTGAACCCCGACCTGCGCCGCGTGCCGGCCGGCACGGTGCCCTTCCACCTCCGGCTGTCCAACAAGGACGTGCAGGTTGAGCACGCCGTCCCCGGCGGCGACCGGATGAGCATGCTGGTCGACTGGGTCGCCATGGACGTGAAGTACCCCTGACGCACGTCCCACCGTTGGTCGCGCCGCCCGCCACACGTGTCCGAGTCCCCGCCCTCGGTGCGACGGATTGAGGGCGACTTCTCGGACACGTGTACGACATTCGGCTCCTCGACGGCGGAGAGACGCGTGCGTCGAGGCAGGCGGACGTCACCGCCGGCACTCCGTCACGGGGAGAGCGTGTCGACGGCCTGGATCCAGCCAAGGGCCGTGAACGTGCTCCTGGCGAAGTCGCCGACGGCGGGGTCGTCGAGCTCGTCGCGGGTGAACCAGCGCACCTGGTCGACCTCCTCACCGTCCGGCGCCAGGTCCTGGTCGGGGGCCAGCCGCGCGCCGTAGACGATGCTGACGTAGGCGCACTGGTCGCCGTTGGGGTAGGTCAGGCGGAACTGAGGGCCTCCGATGGCGCCGACCAGCCCCGTGATCTCGACATCGGCGCCGATCTCTTCGCGTGCCTCGCGACGCGCTGCGTCCTCGGGCGCCTCGTCCTCGTCCACCGCGCCACCGATGGTGCCGTAGGACCCGAAGTCGGTCTGGCGGACCAGCAGGACGCGGCCGTCGTCGTCGATGGGCAGGACGGCCACGGAGGGCAGCAGGAGCAGGTCGTTCCCGACCTTGGCGCGAAGACGCGTGATGTGGGGAGCAGCAGGCATGACCGGAAACCTAGTGGCAGCAGCGCACGGCGTCGGAGGGTGCCCTCAGCCCAGCTCGGGGTCCGGGACCACCGGCCCGGCGGCCGTGCTCGGCCTCCCGAGCCCGGCGACAGCCCCGAGCACGAGCAGGATCCCGACCACCGCGGCCGGCCCGAGCGGCTCCTCGAGCACGAGGGCGGCCACGACCGCAGCTGTCACTGGCTCGACGAGGCTGGCGGTCACGGCGGTGCTCGGTTCGGTGACGCGCAGCCCGGAGTAGAGCAGGACGTAGGCCAGCGCCATCGTCAGTGCACCGAGGTAGACCAGCCAGGCCAGTGCCGCCGGGTCGGCGGTGATGTGCGGGCCGTCGACCAGGGCCGCAGCAGGCACCAGGACCAGTGCCCCGACCACGGTCATGCCCGCCGTCAGCACCACCGGGTGCGCCTCGCGGCTGACCGAACCGCCGGCGACGGTCGTGAGGGCGTACGTCGTCCCGGACGCGACCGCGAGCAGCACGCCCGCCACCGGGGCCGGGCCGGTCGACGCCTCGCTGCCGGCGAGGCTGACCAGGACGAGCCCGGCCAGCGCCGCGCCCAGCACGGTGAGGCGTGACGGGGCCGGCGTGCGCCGACGGCGTACGGCCTCGGTGAGGGTGAGCAGCACGGGAGCCAGGCCCAGGCTGACCACGGTCGCGACGGCGACGCCGACCTGGGTCACGGAGACGAAGTAGAAGCCCTGGTAGGCGGCGGTCCCGATGCCGACGGCGAGGAGCTGCCGAGGACGGGCGCGCGCCAGGGTGACGAGGTCGCCGAACCGGCGCAGGGCGACGAGGACGACGAGGAGGGCGAGGGCGGCGAGGACCATCCGCCAGGCGCTGATGGTGACGGCGGACAGCGGCGCCTGCTCGCGGATCAGCTGGACGGCGAGGCCGCCGGTGCCCCAGAGGACGCTGGCGGCGGCGACCTCGGTGAGGCCGCGCAGGTGGGACGGGCGGACGGGCCCGGGGGTGGAGGTGTGGGCGGACGTGGACATGCAGGAACGCTCCGGTGGCGCGAGTCGGGACAGGGCGCGGTGCGGAGCGGCGGACCGCTCCGGCTCAGGCGACCGGAGGCGGGAGCAGGCGTGGCGTCAGGCGCATGGCGGCGATTGTGCCAAACGCGCCGCCTCCGCCCTGCATGCTTTTCGGCGGGCGGGCGCGCGTGGCCTAGCATCGGGTGTCCGTCGGAGGCGGACGCGACGTGCCAGGCGCCATCCAGACACGACCCAGACTTCAACGAGGGGAACCTTCGACCGCATGACTTCCGCGACTGACGTCCGCCCGGGCCGTGTGCTCGTCACCGGCGGTGCCGGCTTCATCGGCACCACGCTCGCCACCCAGCTCGCCGACCAGGCCGAGGCGTGGGTCGTGCTGGACAACCTGCACCCGCAGGTCCACCCCGACTCCCAGCCGCCCGCCGACCTCCCCGCGTCGGTGGACCTGCGCGTCGGTGACGTCACCAGCGCCGAGGACCTCGACGCCGTGGTCGCCGACCTGCGCCCGGACACCGTCGTGCACCTCGCCGCCGAGACCGGCACCGCACAGTCGCTGTCGGAGAGCACCCGTCACGGCATGGTCAACGTCGTCGGGACGACACAGCTCCTCGACTCCCTCACCCGCGCGGGCCACGTGCCCGCGCACTTCGTGCTGACCAGCTCGCGCGCGGTCTACGGCGAGGGCGTGTGGCGCAACCACGACGGCTCGACCTTCCAGCCGGGCCTGCGCACCCACGCCCAGCTCGAGGCCGGCAAGTGGGACCACGGCGACGACGCCGCCCACGTGCCGAACTCCGTGGCCGGCACCCACCCCAACCCGATCAACGTCTACGGCGCCACCAAGCTCGCGCAGGAGCAGATCCTCGCCGCGTGGACCGGCTCGCACGACACCCGGCTGTCGGTGCTGCGACTGCAGAACGTCTACGGCCCGCGCCAGTCGCTGTCCAACCCCTACACCGGCATCGTCTCCCTCTTCTCGCGGCTGGCCCGCGAGGGGAAGTCGATCCCGCTCTACGAGGACGGCGACATCACTCGCGACTTCGTCTACATCGACGACGTCGTCAGTGCCCTCGTCGCCGCGATCGCGCACATGCCGGCCGACCACATGCGCACCGTCGACATCGGCAGCGGCGTGCGGACCACGATCGGCGACCTGGCGCGCGAGATCGCCCGCTACCACTCCGCCCCGGAACCGCACGTCACCGGCCAGTACCGCGACGGTGACGTCCGGCACGCCTCGTGCACGGTCGAGGACACGGTGCGGCGCCTGGACTGGGAGCCGCGCTGGAGCCTGCGCGACGGCGTCGCCGGTCTCCAGGAATGGATCGCGACCCAGCTCGACTGATGGCTGCCTCCACGCCCCTGCCCGCGTCCACCGGCGTACCCGCCGCCGGGGTCCCGGCGACCGCGCCGGTCACCGCGACCGCGCACCGGTCCAACAACCTCGACGCGCTGCGCCTCATCGGTGCTCTCGCGGTGATCTTCGGCCACGCCTACCACATCGTCGGGCGGCCGTTCGAGAACCCGGTCGTGGCCGGCTACCCCGTGCAGACGCTCGGCGTGGTGATCTTCTTCGCCATCTCCGGCTACCTCATCACCGCCAGCTGGAGCCGCACGAAGAACCCGGTCAGCTACTTCGCAGCGCGCAGCCTGCGCATCTTCCCCGCGCTCGCCCTCGTCGTGCTGGTGTGCATGTTCGTCATCGGCCCGCTCGTCACGGTGCTGCCGACCGGGCAGTACTTCGACGCGCCCAACTTCTGGTCCTACCTCGGCAACATCATCCTGCGCCCCCAGTACGAGCTGCCGGGCGTGTGGGGCGACCATCCCTACCCCAACGCGGTCAACGGCTCGCTGTGGACGCTGCCGGCCGAGTTCTTCTGCTACCTGCTGGTCCCGCTGGTCTTCCTCTTCCCGAAGGTCGCGCGGATCCCCGTGATCGGCCTGCTGCTCGCGGCGTCGGTCTGGTACTCGATGACCCCGCCCCTGGAGTCCGCCGTCATCTGGCACTCGCGGATCTCCGACAACGCGCTGATGTGGGTGTTCTTCGCCGCCGGCGCGATCCTGCGGCTCCTCGCCGAGCGCGGCATGAAGTTCCGCACCGACGTCGCGGTCGGGCTGCTCGCGGTCTACCTCGTCATCGCCGGCACACTGCCGCAGCACACGACGAAGATCGCCTGGATCTTCCTCCCCTACATCGTCCTGACGATCGGCCTGGCGTCGACGCCGTACGTCCGGCGCGCCTCGCGCTACGGCGACCTGTCCTACGGCCTCTACCTCTGGGCCTTCCCGGTGCAGCAGCTGGTCATTGACCTGTGGGGCGTGCAGCGGATGTCGGTGAACCTCGTCGTCGTCACCGCGATCACCGCGCTGCTGGCGCTCGTGTCGTGGCACGTCGTGGAGCACCCCTCGCTCAAGCTCAAGGACCGGGTCGTGCGCCGCTACGCCCGACCCCGCCCCCAGCTGGCGCCAGCCGCTGGGACGCCCGTCGAGGAGCCCGCCGCCCGGTCGTAGGGTTTCGGCCATGACCGAGACCCCGACCGTCGCCGACCTCCTGGAGCAGATCCAGGAGCACGGCGCGTGGGCGGTCATCCGGCGCAAGGCCGCGCCCACCGCGGGCCTGGTCGGCGGCACCCCTCACGAGGTGGCCAGCCTGCTCGACATCCCCCTCGAGACCGGTACGCCGGAGCCCGGCCGCAGCGCCGACCGGCTGGTCGCGGTCCCGTTCCGCCAGGTCCGCGAGCGCGGGTTCGCCGCCATCGACGACGGCACGCCGCTCACGGTCGTCGACATCGAGGCCGAGCACGAGGTGTCGGTCGACGACCTGCTGGCCGCGCTGCCCGACGTGCCCGTCGAGTTCGCCGACCGCGGCGGCTTCGCCACGAGCGACGACGACTACGCCACGGTCGTCGAGTCGATCATCCGCGACGAGATCGGGCAGGGCGAGGGGGCCAACCTCGTCATCGGCCGCCACTACCGCGCCGTCGTCGCCGACTGGGACGCCACCCGCGCCCTGACCGTCCTGCGCAGGCTGCTCGAGCGCGAGCGCGGCGCCTACTGGACCTTCTGCTTCTTCACCGGCGAGCGGTTCCTCATCGGCGCCAGTCCGGAGCGGCACGTGTCGGTGCGGCAGGGCGACGTACGCATGAACCCGATCTCCGGGACGTTCCGCGTCGGCGCGCACGGCGACGACCTCAAGGACCGGCTGCTCGACTTCCTGGCCGACGAGAAGGAGGTCTTCGAGCTCTTCATGGTCGTCGACGAGGAGCTGAAGATGATGTGCGACATCTGCCACGAGGGTGGCCAGGTGCTCGGGCCCTTCCTCAAGCCGATGACGCACCTGATCCACACCGAGTACCTCCTCGCGGGGCGCTCGGACCGCGACCACCGCGAGATCCTGCGCGACACGATGTTCGCCGCGACGGTGACCGGTGCCCCGGTCGAGAACGCGTGCCGGCTGATCGCCGACTACGAGCCCGAGGGACGGGGCTACTACGGCGCCGCGCTCGCGCTGTTCGGCCGTGCGCCCGACGGCACGCCCACGATGGACAGCCCGATCCTGATCCGCACCGCCGACGTCTCGCCGTCAGGATCGCTCAAGGTCACCGCCGGCGCCACGCTGGTGCGCGACTCCGACGCCGCCTACGAGGTCGCCGAGACCCGGGCCAAGGCCGGCGGCATCCTCAGCGCCTTCGGCCTCGCGCCTGCGGCGGTCACCGACGGCGCCGACATCGCCGACCTCGCCCGCGACGAGGACGTCGTGCTGGCGCTGGGTGGGCGCAACCAGCGGCTCTCGCGCTTCTGGCTGACCGACCAGGCCGGGGAGCCCGCCGACCCCGGTCTCGCCGGCAAGCACGTGGTGATCCTGCACGGCGAGGACGACTTCGTGAACATGCTCGTCCACGTGCTCGGCGTCTTCGGGATGAGCTCGAGCGTGGTCCGCCACGAGGACTACGCCACGGGTGCCTTCGACGGCGCCGACCTCGTCATCGTCGGGCCCGGCCCGGGCGACCCGCGCGAGGGCGACCACCCCAAGATCGCGTCGTTCCGCCGAGCCGTGGACGACCTGCTCGCGTCGGGTCAGCCGTTCCTCGCGGTCTGCCTGGGCCACCAGACCCTGTGCCAGCGCCTCGGCCTCGACCTCGGCTACAAGGACGTCGTCTTCCAGGGCACGCAGTCACCGGTGCGCCTCGACGGCCGCACCGAGCGGGTCGGGTTCTACAACACCTTCGTGGGCCGGGTGCCGGCCGACGGCACCCTGCCGTCCGGCGTACGCGTCGAGGCGGACGAGGCGACCGGCGACATCCACGCGATCACCGGCCCGCACTACCGCGGCATCCAGTTCCACGCCGAGTCGATCCTCACCGAGAACGGCTACGACCTCCTCCACCGGTCCGTGCGCGACCTCCTCGCCTGAGCCCGCGCTTCGTCGGGTAAAGTCAAGTCAAACGGTCGACATTGATCCGGCGTGGCACGCAACCGATCGGGTGCCCACGACGTCATCCTCTGTAGGCCGGCTCGGGACATGACGGGGGAGACGTGCGACATCTGAAGCGAGCGCTGGCAGGCGTGTGCCTGCTCGGGCTGGTGGCCTGCGGGGGCACTGGACCCACGACGACGGGCGACGACGTGCGCCCGCCGCGCGAGACGGGCCGTGCCGCGCCGGTCGCCGACCTGCAGCCGGCGGCCAGCCGTGCCGCGCGGCCCAACATCGTCGTGGTGATGCTCGACGACTTCTCGATGGACCTCGTCCAGACGATGCGGTCGGCGCAGCGGATGCGCAAGGCGGGCGCGACCTACCCGCACTCGTTCGTCACCGACTCGCTGTGCTGCGTGTCGCGGTCGAGCTTCTTCACCGGGCAGTACCCCCACCAGACCGGCGTACGGACCAACACGTCGAACAACGGCACCTCGATGCTGGGCGGCTGGCCGGCCTACGACACCCACGGCAACCCCGAGCGGGCCTTCAACGTGCGCCTGCAGGAGGCCGGCTACACGACGGGCTTCGTCGGCAAGTTCCTCAACGAGTACGAGTGGGTGCCCGGCCGTGCGCTGCCCCCGGCGGTGCCGGGCTGGTCGACCTTCAACACGGTCTTCGGCTCGGCCTACGACGGCTGGGACTTCGCGAGCACGTCGGTCACCGACGGCCGGCTCGAGGTCCAGCAGCACCCCGCCCCGCCGGCCTCGGCGAGCAACGCCGAGAAGGACCGCGCCTACGCCGGCACGGTCATCGGCGACCAGGCGATGGAGTTCCTGGCCCGGGGCGAGGCCGGCGACGCGCCGTACTTCCTCGAGGTCGCGGTCTACGCCCCGCACAACCGCACGCAGCCGCAGGGCCACTACCCCGGCGACCCGCTCTTCCCGCCGATGTTCCGCGACCGCACCGGCGCGCGCAGCTGCGGCCGGGTGGCGTGCAGCAAGCTGACCGTCGCCGACCTCCCCGGCTACGGCGACCCGCGCGCCGACAACGTGCCGCGCTCAGGGAAGGGGAAGAAGCTGCGGGCCTGGAACACCACGGCCACGCTGCCTGCGACGGTCGCCGAGCGTGACCTGCGCGACCGCGCGCGGATGGCGCAGTCCGCCGACCGGCTGGTCTCGCGGATCCTGCGCAGCGTCGGCCCCGACACCTACGTCGTGCTCACCTCGGACAACGGCTTCCACCTCGGGCAGAACGGCATGGGCCGCGGCAAGGGGACGCCGTACGACACCGACGTCCGGGTGCCGCTGCTGGTCACCGGCCCGGGCGTGGTGCCGGGCAAGCGCCGCGAGGTGACCAGCAACATCGACCTCGCGCCGACCTTCGAGGAGCTCGCCGGGCTGCCGCCGGTGCCCTACCGCAGCGGCGTCTCGCTCGTCCCGACCCTCGGGCAGCCCAAGCTCGTGCGCCGGTCCTACGCCTTCCTGGAGCACACCCAGCAGACGCTCACCGGTGGCGACCCCGACGCGGCCTTCACCGGCTCGGAGCTCGACCGGATCCCGTCGTTCACCGCCGTGCGCAGCCGCACCGCGCTGTTGGCGCGCTTCGACCTCGACCCCCGGCCGGGCAAGCGGAGGTGGGGCTACGAGTACTACAGCTACGCGCGCCACCGGTTCGAGAAGCGCAACGAGGTCGCCAGCCCGAAGCGCCGCCAGGAGGTGAAGCTGTTGAAGGCCAGGCTCGCCGCCTTCGACGGGTGCCGCGAGAAGGGTGGCCAGCCGGTCTCCGAGGCGTGCCGGCTCCTCACCCAGTGAGCACGGTCAGTGAGTAGCCTCGGCGCGTGACGCCGGACGTGATCGTGGTCGACCACCACGACTCCTACACGTGGAACCTGGTGCACCTCGTCGCCGCGGTGACGGGCGTCCTGCCGCGGGTCGTCCAGCACGACGAGGTCGCACCCGACGACGTCCTGCGCCACTCGCACGTGGTCCTCTCGCCCGGCCCGGGCCACCCCGCGTCGCCCGTCGACTTCGCCGTCGGGACCGAGGTGCTGCGCGCCGGGACCCGCCCCGTGCTCGGCGTGTGCCTGGGCATGCAGGGACTCGTGACGGCGTACGGCGGCACGGTCGCGCGCGTCGCGCCCGCGCACGGCGAGGTGGCCGCGATCCGGCACGACGGCACCGGCGTCTTCGCCGGGCTGGCACAGGGCTTCGCCGCCGTCCGCTACCACTCCCTCGCCGCGGTCGACCTGCCGGCGAGCCTGGTCGCGAGCGCGTGGAGCGAGGACGGCGTGGTGATGGCGGTGCGGCACGTCGACCTGCCGCTGGAGGGCGTGCAGTTCCACCCCGAGTCGATCCTCTCCGAGCACGGCGAGGCGCTCGTCAGGAACTTCCTGCGATGAGCGAGCGCAGCGAGCGAATCATCCAACGCTGTGCGAGTCGTGCCTCATGCGCGCACGGAGCGAAGCGAGTACGGGCATGAGAAATCCGGCCTCCTTCTTCACGTCCGTCGCCGCGGAGCAACGACGGTGCTTCTGGCTCGACGGAGGCGGCGCCCGCGAGTGGTCCGGGCGCCGCTCGATCATCGGCTGGCTCGCCGACGACGACGTCTCGCTCACCTGGTCCGCCGCGCGCCGAGAGGTGCGAGCCCACTCCGGCGGCTCCTCGTCGGTCGTCGGCGACGACGTCTTCGCCGTGCTCGAGGACTGGCTCCGGCCGGGCGAGCAGTGGTTCGGCTACCTCGGCTACGCCAGCCGCACGGACCTTCCCGCCACCCCCGACCCCACGCTCCCCGACGCCGTCTGGATGCGGCCCTCCGCGGTGCGAGTGTTCGAGCACCCTCCTTCGGAATCCCCGGCTGACCGGGGATCGCTGAACATGTCGGCCCGTGCACGGCCTGACAAGTTCAGCGAGAGCCTGACAACCGAGTACGCCGACGCCTTCGCGCGAGTCCAGGAGCACCTGCACGCGGGCAACTCCTACGAGGTCAACCTCACCCACCGCCTGACCCGCGAGGCCGACCTCGACCCGGTGACGGCGTACCTCCGGCTGCGCGAGCTCAACCCTGCGCCGTACAGCGGGTTCCTCCAGCACGACGTCGACGACGCCCGGGCGTGGCTGCTGTCGAGCTCGCCGGAGAGGTACGCCCTCATCACGCCCGACCGGCGACTGGAGACCAAGCCGATCAAGGGCACCACGCCGCGCGGCGCGACGCCGGAGGAGGACGAGGCGCACCGCGTGCGGCTGGCGACCGACCCCAAGACGCGCGCGGAGAACCTGATGATCGTCGACCTGCTCCGCAACGACCTCTCGCTGGTGTGCGAGGTCGGCTCGGTCGAGGTGCCGGCGCTGATGGATGTGGAGTCCTACGAGTCGGTGCACCAGCTGGTGTCCACCGTGCGCGGCAGGCTGCGCGACGACGTCACCACCATCGACGCGCTGCGCGCGCTCTTCCCGGCGGGCTCCATGACGGGCGCGCCGAAGCTGCGCACCATGCAGGTCATCGAGGAGGTCGAGCTGACCCCGCGGGGCGTGTACGCCGGTGCCTTCGGCTGGATCAGTGGCGACGGGCCCGCTGACCTCGGCGTCGTGATCCGCTCGCTGATGACTGACGGCAGCGGGCGGTGGACGCTCGGCACGGGCGGCGGCATCACCGTGAAGTCCGACGTCGCGGAGGAGTGGGCCGAGTCGGAGTGGAAGGCCGAGCGGCTGCTGCGGGTCTTCGACTGACTTCGCACCCGAGTTGCGTGCTTGCAGGTAGAGATCTGTACCTGTAAGCAGGGCGGTCACCGGATATCCGGGGACTCCAGGGCAGCCGCCACCCCCGGCAGCCACAGCGAGAACCGCGCCCCGCCGCCGGGCGAGCTGGAGACCTCGATGCGCCCGCCGTGCCGGTCGACCACCTGGCGCACGATCGCGAGCCCGAGCCCCGAGCCGGGCATCGCGCGCGACTCCTCGGACCGGTAGAACCGCTCGAAGACGTGCGGCCGGTCGGCCTCGTCGATGCCGGAGCCCTCGTCGTCGACGGTCAGCACACCGTCGGTCAGCCGCACCCACACGGTGCCGTCCGGCGGGCTCCACTTGCCGGCGTTGTCGAGCAGGTTGGTCACCGCCCGCTCGAGGCTGCTGGAGTCCCCGACCACCGGCCAGTGGTCGAGTTCGAGGTCGAAGGAGATGCCCTGGGCGCGGCGGCGCACGCGCGTCACCGCCCGCTCGACGACCTCGGCCAGGTCGACCTGGGTGACCACGCGCGTCATCGGCTCGTCGCGGGCCAGCTCGACCAGGTCGCCGACCAGTGCGCTGAGCTCCTCGATCTGCCCGCGGACGTCGTCGAGCAGCTCGAGGCGCGCCTCCGGCGGCAGCGCTCCCTCCCCGTGACCGTTGCCCTCGGCCTGGCGGAGCAGGTCGAGGTTGGTGCGCAACGAGGTCAGGGGCGTACGCAGCTCGTGGCTGGCGTCGGCGACGAGGCGGCGCTGGCGGTCACGCGAGGCCCCGAGGGCCAGCAGCATCTGGTTGAAGGCCGTCGCCAGGCGGGCGACCTCGTCGTCACCCTCGACCCGCAGCGGGGTCAGGTCCTCGGTCACGGCGATCCGCTCGACCACGGAGGTGAGCCGTCGTACGGGTCTGAGGCCGTTGCGGGCCACGAGCCAGCCGGCGATCAGGGCGGCGAGCACGCCCAGCGCGCCGAAGACGAACAGCACTCCGCCGAGCTTGCCCAGCGTCCGGTCGTTGGGCGCCAGGGGCTGGGCGAGGACCAGGGCCTGGCCGCTGCCCGCCTGCACCGTGGCGACGCGGTAGCGCTCGCCGTCCTCGGTGACGAGCGTCCGCACGACGGACTCGCGCTGCCCGGTGACGACGTCGTACTCGGGCTGGCCGAGGCGGAAGTCGGGGATGTCGGTGCCCGACATGCCCTTGCCCTCGGCGTTGACCAGGATGATGCGGATGTCCGCCGCCCCCAGCAGCCACGGAGGGATCTGGCCGGTGGTGACCCCGGACAGCGTGGTGTCGGCCGTCGCCCGGTGGGCGCGGTTGAGCAGTGACTGGTCGAGCGAGCTCATCAGCTGCTGGCGCATCACCACGAACGCGGTGAACGCCAGCACCGTGATCGACAGGCCGAGCGCGACCGTGGTCAGCACCGCGACCCGCGACGCCAGTGACCTGCGGTAGTGCCAGCGACCGTCCGGCCACATGGCGGCCGACCTCATCCGCGGTCCCGCGGGCCGGTCATGATTCCTTCAGGACGTAGCCGACGCCGCGCACCGTCTGGATCAGGCGCGGCTCGCCGTCCGCCTCGGTCTTGCGGCGCAGGTAGCCGACGTAGACCTCGAGGGAGTTCGCGCTGGTCGGGAAGTCGTAGCCCCAGACCTCCTCGAGGATGAACGAGCGCTCGAGCACGCGCCGCGGCCGCCGCAGGAACATCTCGAGCAGCGTGAACTCGGTGCGGGTCAGCTCGATCGGCCGGCCGCCCCGGGTGACGTCGCGGCTCGCGACGTCCATGGTCAGGTCGGCGAAGGTCAGCACCTCGCCCTCCGCCTCCGGGTCCGGCACGACACGCCTCAGCAGCGCGCGCAGCCGGGCCAGCAGCTCCTCGAGCGCGAAGGGCTTGGTGAGGTAGTCGTCGGCGCCGGCGTCGAGCCCCTCGACCCGGTCGCCCACCGCGTCGCGCGCGGTGAGCACCAGCACGGGTACGTCGTTGCCCGCCGCCCGCAGCGCGCGGGTGGTCTCGATGCCGTCGAGCCGCGGCATCATCACGTCGATCACGACCACGTCGGGGTGCTGCACGCCGAGGGTCACCAGCGCCTCCGCGCCGTCCGCGGCGAGCACCACCTCGTAGCCGTTGAACTCCAGCGACCGCCGCAGCGAGTCACGCACGGCGCGGTCGTCGTCGACGACGAGCACGCGGGGCCGGGAGTCGCTCACAGCGCAAGGATGCCAGCCGCGCCTGAGGCGATGCTGAACGCGCGGAGATCAGGCGTAGCGCGCGGCGACCGCGCCCGCCCGGGCGCCGTAGCCGCCGCCGAACATGCAGGCGTGCACGAGCAGCGGGAACAGCTGGTGGATGCCGAGCCGGTCCTCCCAGCCCTCCGCGAGCGGGGTGGCCTCGTCGTACGCCGCCATGACCCGCGGCAGGTGCGTGAGCCCGAACAGGTGCAGCATCGCCAGGTCGACCTCGCGGTGGCCGCCGTGGGCCGCAGGGTCGATGACGTGGATGGCGAGGTCCTGGCCCCAGAGGCAGTTGCCGTTCCAGAGGTCGCCGTGCAGGCGGGCCGGCGGCTCCTCGGGCACCAGCTCGGTGAGCCGACCGATGACCGCTTCGACCGAGGCGGCGTCCTCGTCGGTGATCGCGCCGCGGTCGCGGGCCAGCTTGAGGTAGGGCAGGACCCGGCGCACGGCGTAGAACTCCGGCCACGAGCCCGCGGTCTTGTTGGGCAGCGGGAGGCGCCCGATGTAGCCGTCGTGGTCCAGGCCCCAGCCGTCGGCGCCGGCCGCGTGGGTGGTGGCGAGCTGCTGGCCGAACGCGGCCGCTGCCTCGACGGGGGTCTTGGAGCTCTGCTCGACCCACTCCAGGATCACGCAGTCGCTGGCCGCGGCGAGCACCCGGGGCAGCGGCACGCCGCCGTCGACCTCGGAGAGCCAGCGCAGGCCAGCGGCTTCAGCCTCGAAGAATCCCTCGGGCGGGTGCGGCAGCGTCTTCATCAGCGCGGTCTGCCCGGTGGAGAGCCGCAGCCGCGTCGCGGTCGCGATGTCGCCGCCCGCCACGGGCGAGGTCGCCACCACGGACGAGCCGAGGAGCTCCTCGGCGCGCCTGGCGACCAGCGGCTGGCGAGCCATCAGGCGTGGGGCCCCAGCGCTCGCTCGAGTGCGGTCACGATCGCATCGCTCGTGCGCTCGACCATCGCCAGCACCTCCTCGAACCCGTCGGCCCCACCGTAGTACGGGTCCGGTACCTCGCCACCCGGATCCTCCGGATCGTGGTCGCGGAACAGCCCGATCCGGTCGGTGCGGCCGCCGACGTCGGCCAGGTTCGACTCGTCCATGACGAGGACCAGGTCGTACGCCTCGGACCAGGTGGCGTCGTACTGCTGGGCGCGGTGCCGCGTCGGGTCGTAGCCGGCGGCGCTCAGCGTGGCAGCGGCGCGGCGGTCCATCGGGTTGCCGACGTGCCAGCCGCCGGTGCCGGAGGACCGGACCTCGACCCGGTCGTCGAGCCCGGCGTCGACCAACCGGCTCTCCAGCACGACGTGGGCCATGGGGGAGCGGCAGATGTTGCCCAGGCAGACCAGCGCGACGCGGTAGCTGCCGGGCGTGCGGGGCTCGGGGAGCCGCACGGTCCTCAGTCCCGGGCGGGCAGCGCCGTCCGGACGCCCCAGCCGACGATGGTCACGATCAGGGCGCCGACCAGCGCGTTCCAGAAGCCGTCGACGTGGAAACCGAGGTCGAACGCGTCGGCGAGCCGGGCGGTGAGCATCAGCATCAGCGCGTTGATGACCAGCAGCAGGAAGCCCAGCGTCAGGATGATGAAGGGCAGCGAGAGCAGCTTGATCACCGGCTCGATGAACGTCGACACCAGGCCGAGGATCAGCGCCACCACCAGCAGCGGCACGATCTTCTCCTGCAGCTCGGCCTGCCCGTTCCTGGGGCCGTCGAACCAGATCCCGTCCAGCAGCTGGGCCGCGACGGCCAGCCCGGCGGCGTACGTCAGCAACCACGTCACGAAGCGCATGCGACCGAGCGTAGCCAAGACCCCGTTGGTCGAGGAGGGCGCGCAGCGCCCGTCACGAGACCCCCCGACCCGGGTGGCCGGGTTTCGTGACGGGGCTTCGCCCCTCCTCAACCAGCGACCGGATGGCGACTAACCTCGCCGACGTGGTGACGATCGGTGGCGCGGGCGTGATGGTGCTCGGCGCGCTGCTCACCGGCGTCGTCGCCGTCCTGCTCGCGCTGGTGGTACGCCGCTGGCTCGGCACCACCTCCGCGGTCGCCGTCGCCGGGCTGGTGTGGTCCCTCGTCGGGATAGCGCTCGTCACCCTGGTGCCGACGCGCCCCGACGTCGGGTTCGTGCCGGCCGAGAGCCGCAGCGAGAGCTGCTCGTGGGACTACGGCGGTCCTTCCGGAGCCGCCTTCGAGGTCTTCGGCCTCGACCAGCGCACCCTCAACGTGCTGCTCTTCGTGCCGGCGGGGCTGTTCCTCGTGCTGGCGGTCGCCCGCGGCTGGTACGGCGTCGTGCTCGCGCCGCTCGGCCTCCTCGCGCTGGCGGCGTACAGCCTGGGCATCGAGCTCGTGCAGCTCCAGCTGGCCCGCCTCGACCGCGCGTGCGACGTGACCGACGTGGTCGACAACGTCCTCGGCGCCGGGATCGGCTTCCTGCTCGGCGTGCTGCTGCTGCCGCTCACCCGGCCGTGGCGACGCCGGCTCACCGCTCACTAGGGTCAGCCCATGGCAACCTCCACCCCGCAGCCCCGGCCCAACGTGCTCGCCATCCCTGCGTACGTCGCCGGCAAGCCGCCCGTCGCCCGACCCGGTCTGACGTCCTACAAGCTCTCCTCCAACGAGAACCCCTACCCGCCGCTGCCCGGCGTGCTCGAGGCCGCCACCGAGGCGGCCGCGCAGATGAACCGCTACCCCGACATGGGAAGCACCGCGCTCTACGCCGCACTCGGCGAGGCGATGGGCGTGCCGGTGGAGGACCTCGCCGCGGCCACCGGCTCGGTCGGCCTGATCTACCAGCTCGTCAACGCCTTCTGCGAGCCCGGCGACGAGGTCGTCTACGCCTGGCGCTCCTTCGAGGCCTACCCGATCGCCGTCACGGCCGGCGGCGCGACCAGCGTGCAGGTCCCGCTGGCCCCCGACGGTCGCCACGACCTCGACGCGATGGCCGCCGCGATCACCGACCGCACCAAGGTCGTCATCGTCTGCACGCCCAACAACCCGACCGGTCCCGCGGTCACCCAGACCGACCTCGACGCCTTCATCGCCAAGGTGCCGACGAACGTCGTCGTGGTCGTCGACGAGGCCTACCTCGAGTTCGTCCGGATGGACGACGCGATCGACGGGGTGGCGACCTACCGACGCCACCACAACGTCGTGCTGACCCGCACCTTCTCCAAGGCCTACGGCCTCGCCGGCTTCCGGGTGGGGTACGCCGTCGGCCCGGCGCCGCTCGCCGGCGCACTGCGCGCGGTGTCGCTGCCCTTCGGTGTCAGCCACGTCGCCCAGGCCGCGGCCATCGCCTCGCTGAAGGCGCAGGACGAGCTGTTCGCGCGGGTCGACGACCTGGTCGCTCGTCGCGCCGATCTCGTGAACCGGCTGCGCGACGTGGGCTGGGACCTGCCCGACGCGCAGGGCAACTTCGTCTGGTTCCCGCTGGGCGACCGCGCGCTCGACTTCGCGGCCGCGTGCGGCGAGGTCGGCGTCTCCGTGCGGCCCTTCGCCGGCGACGGCGTCCGCGTCAGCATCGGCGAGTCCGAGGCCTTCGACCGCGTGGTCGAGGTCGCGGCCCGCTTCGCACCCTGACCGTTCAGCGAGTGCCTGACAAGTCGGCCAGTCAGACGGGGACGAAGCGCCCGGTCACCTGCCGTGACGGGGACGAGACGCCCGGTCGCGTGGGTAAGGTTGAAGAATGAACGACAGTGCGAGCTACACGAAGCAGGGCCAGCCGTTCGAGCGCGACATGACCTACCTCCCCGACCGGATCCTGGCGGGGGAGAAGTCGGCCGACCCGCTCGACGAGGAGTTCCCCAGCGGGTCCAAGGACAGCCCGCGCGACGTGCCCGTGTGGGAGGCGACCCCCGGTCGCTACCGCCTCGTCGCCGCCCGCGCCTGCCCGTGGGCGCACCGCTCGATCATCGTGCGGAGCCTGCTCGGCCTCGAGGACGTCATCTCGTGGGGTGCGCCCGGCCCGACGCACGACCAGCGCAGCTGGACCTTCGACCTCGACCCCGACGGCCGCGACCCGGTGCTCGGGATCGAGCGGCTCCAGGAGGCCTACTTCGCCCGCGAGCCCGGCTACCCGCGCGGCATCACCGTGCCGGCCGTCGTCGACGTCGAGTCGGGCCAGGTCGTCACCAACGACTTCCCGCAGATCACCCACGACCTCTTCTTCGAGTGGCGCGAGCACCACCGCCCCGACGCCCCGGACCTGTGGCCCGCCGACCTCCGCGCCGAGATGGAGGAGGTCATGAAGCGGGTCTTCACCGAGATCAACAACGGCGTCTACCGCTGCGGCTTCGCCGGCTCGCAGGAGGCCTACGAGGACGCCTACGCCCGGCTCTGGACCGCGATGGACTGGGTCGAGGAGCGGCTCGGCGACCGGCGCTACCTGATGGGCGAGCGCATCACCGAGGCCGACGTACGGCTGTTCACCACCCTGGTCCGCTTCGACGCGGTCTACCACGGGCACTTCAAGTGCAACCGCACCAAGCTCACCGAGATGCCGAACCTCTGGGGCTACGCGCGCGACCTCTTCCAGACCCCGGGCTTCTCCGACGAGGTCGACTTCGACCAGATCAAGAAGCACTACTACGTCGTCCACGAGGACATCAACCCGACCGGCATCGTGCCCGTCGGCCCCGACGAGTCGGGCTGGCTCACCCCACACGGTCGCGGCTGACCGGGGCCCGGTCCTCAGCCCGTCGGCGGTGGCGTCGGCGGGCTGGTGGTCGGCGGGCTGGGGGTGGGTGACGGCGTGGGCGTCGGGCTCGGAGTCGGCGTCGGAGTCGGCGTCGGCGTCGGCGTGGGGGTGGGTGGCGGGGTCGGGCTCGGGGGCGGCACCCAGGGCGGGCCCTGCCCGAAGCGCGCGAGCCGCGGCCCGTCGGCGGTCCAGCGGAGCCGGGCGAGGTAGAGCACCCGGTGGCCGCGCCGGAGGACGTCGGAGTGCGAGGAGTACGTCGACTCGCAGGGGCCGTTGACCCCGTCGCACACCCAGCCGTGGACGAACAGCCGGTTGGGCGTCGTCCCCACGTAGTCGGCGCCGCCCGGCCCGCAGATCCCGGTGCTCTCGCGGTCGAGCAGCACCCGCTCGGGCGCGGACTGCCAGCCGTGCCTGATCGAGGCGGACTCGCGCCACACGGTGCGGTAGCCGCAGCGCGCGAAGTCGCCCCGGCTGAGCAGCAGGTGGTGCCGGCCCCGCGCGTCGACGAGCTCGGGGTTCTCCACGACGCCGGGGTCGCGCAGGATCTCCCGGCTGGGTCCGGCGGCGCGCAGCCCGCTCCGGGTGAGGCGCACCATCCGGATCGAGGACGGCGTGCCCTGGGTGCGGTAGAGCAGGAACCGCCGCCCGTCGGGCGCGACGTACGACGACGGGTCGATCACCCCGCGCCGCGGCAGCCCCGCCTCGGTGGGTACGACGTCGCTGGCCGGCGCCGTCGAGGCGCCCGACGGGCAGGCGAGGGGCTGGGAGTGCAGGGGCGTGAACGGCGTCGCGAGGTCGGGCGAGGTGGCCACGCCGATGCAGCGGTCGTTGACGTCGGGCAGGCCGACGACCGGGATCGAGTAGTAGGCCAGCCAGGTGCCGTCGGCGGCCCGCTCGAGCTCCGGTGCCCACACGTCGCCGTTGCGCGCCCAGAGTGGCCGCGCGTCGAGCAACGGCGCGCCGGGCACCCAGCCGGCGTACTCCTGGGGGCTGCTGCTGGTGCCGCCGCGCCACCCGGTGCCGGCGGCGAACCACCGCGACCCGTCGTGGACCACGGAAGGGTCCGCCAGCGGCTGCTCCCAGAAGAGCGGTCGCGGCGGGAAGGTGGTCCCGTCGGCCTGCGAGACGGGTGAGGACGTGCCCAGCGCCAAGGCCGCGACGACCGTCGCGAGCAGCCCACGGCTCAGGTGTCGCACGCGCTCGCACCCCCTGGGGTCGACGTCCGGCCAGGGCGTCAGGCTACGTCCGGTCTGGTCCGCAGGGCCGCTGATCGGCACGCGTCGTACAGAAACCGTCAAGCGTCGCCGCACGCTTGCCCGATCTTCGGGCAGGGGTCTGGCCGTCTGCTCCGCGGGTCCCGATGCTGTGCGGAGAGCTTCGCGGAAAGCACGGGGGTGTGCAGGGGGCCGCGGATACGGGAGGGCCGACGACACGTCGGGCAGGGGGGCGACATGAGCCTCGTCGGTCCTCCCGGACTCTGACCTCCGGGGGGAGCGATCGCCTCGGGAACCGATCTTCGGGCGGATGCAGACAGCCGCCCGAGCCTCCACCCCCCATGGAGGGAGCCGGCGTCGACGGATCACCCACGAGTCCGTCGGCGCCGGCTCGTCTGCGTGCCCAACTGGCATCCGGGTGGCGCCCGGCTGTCGTCCGGGAGGCGCCCCGTGGACGCGCTCCAGATTGGTGCTGGCAGGCTGCGGCCGATACGTTGAGCCCATCATTGTGGTCGGGGTCACACACGCCGACGACCACGCTGCAAGCCGTCGGCGTCCGGCGATCCCGGGACCGCCGCTAGCTGTTGAAGGAGATTGCGTTGTCCGATCCTGCCTCCCCTGGGAGTGACACCTTCGGCCCCGACCTTGCGGAGGTCTTCGGGCCCTCGCAGTCCGACGGTGGCCCCGACCTCGTCCAGCTGCTCACGCCCGAGGGCGAGCGCATCCACCACCCCGAGTTCGACCACGACTTCTCCGCCGAGGAGCTGCGCGGCCTCTACCGCGACATGGTGCTGACCCGGCGCATCGACGTCGAGGCGACCGCGCTCCAGCGCCACGGCGAGCTCGGCATCTGGGCCCAGCTGCTCGGCCAGGAGGCCGCCCAGATCGGCGCCGGCCGCGCGCTGCGCCCGCAGGACTACGTCTTCCCGACCTACCGCGAGCACGGCGTCGCCTACTGCAAGGGCGTCGACCCGCTCCGCCTGCTCGGCCTGTTCCGCGGCGTCGACCAGGGCGGCTGGGACCCCAACGAGAACAACTTCGGGCTCTACACGATCGTCATCGGCGCCCAGACCCTCCACGCCACCGGCTACGCCATGGGCATGCAGCGCGACGGCGTCGTCGGCACCGGCGACCCCGAGCGCGACTCGGCCGTGATCGCCCACTTCGGCGACGGCGCGTCCTCGCAGGGCGACGTCAACGAGGCATTCATCTTCGCCGCCTCCTACAACGCCCCCGTCGTGTTCTTCTGCCAGAACAACCAGTGGGCCATCTCGGAGCCGATCGAGCGCCAGACCCGCATCCCGCTCTACCAGCGCGCGCTGGGCTTCGGCTTCCCGGGCATCCGCGTCGACGGCAACGACGTGCTCGCGACGTACGCCGTCACCAAGGCGGCGCTGCAGCGCGCCCGCGAGGGCAACGGCCCGTCGTTCGTCGAGGCCTACACCTACCGGATGGGTGCCCACACCACCACCGACGACCCGACCCGCTACCGCCTCAACGACGAGCTCGAGCACTGGAAGCTCAAGGACCCGATCGAGCGCCTCAAGGTCTACCTGCGTCGCAACGGCCTGGTCGACCAGCAGTTCTTCGACGACCTCGACGCCGAGGCCAAGGAGCTGGGCCACCACCTGCGCGAGGGCTGCAAGGCGCTGCCCGACCCCAAGCCGCTGGACCAGTTCGGCTACGTCTTCAGCGAGATGACCGACGAGATCGCCGCCCAGCGCGACGGCTTCGCCGCCTACCTCGAGTCGTTCGAAGGAGCCCACTGAGATGAGCACCAGCAAGATCACCCTGGCCAAGGGCCTCAACATGGGCCTGCGCAAGGCGATGGAGGACGACGACAAGGTCCTCCTCATGGGCGAGGACGTCGGCAAGCTCGGCGGCGTCTTCCGCATCACCGACGGCCTGCAGAAGGACTTCGGCGAGGACCGCGTCATCGACAGCCCGCTCGCGGAGTCCGGCATCGTCGGCACCGCGGTCGGCATGGCGCTGCGCGGCTACCGCCCCGTCGTGGAGATCCAGTTCGACGGCTTCGTCTACCCCGCCTACGACCAGATCGTGTGCCAGGTCGCGAAGTACACCTACCGCTCGCAGGGCAAGGTGAAGATGCCGATCGTCATCCGCATCCCCTTCGGCGGTGGCATCGGCGCGGTCGAGCACCACTCCGAGAGCCCCGAGGCGCAGTTCGCGCACACCCCCGGCCTCAAGGTCGTGGCGTGCTCCAACCCGGTCGACGGCTACTGGATGATCCAGCAGGCCATCGCCCACGACGACCCGGTCATCTTCCTCGAGCCCAAGCGGCAGTACCACGCCGACAAGGCCGAGCTCGACGAGTCCGCGACCCCCGAGCCGCTGTTCACCTCGCGCGTGGTGCGCGCCGGCAGCGACGCGACCGTGCTGGCCTACGGCCCGACGGTCAAGACCGCGCTGAAGGCCGCTGAGGCCGCCGAGTCCGAGGGCCGCAACCTCGAGGTCATCGACCTGCGCACCCTCTCGCCGCTCGACATGGCACCGGTCTACGAGTCCGTACGCCGTACCGGCCGCTGCGTCGTCACCCACGAGGCCCACGTCAACCTCGGCATGGGTGCCGAGCTCGCCGCCCGGGTCACCGAGGAGTGCTTCTACTCCCTCGAGGCTCCCGTCCTCCGCGTCGGCGCCTTCGACACCCCCTACCCGCCCTCGCGGATCGAGGAGGAGTACCTCCCCGACCTCGACCGTGTGCTCGACGCCGTCGACCGCAGCTTCGCGTACTGATGGGCTCGCTCCGCTTCGCCGTGTCCGCGTCGCCGGCAGACGGCGCCTTCGTCGCCGTTGCCGCGACCTCCCCCGCTCCGCTCCTCCGGTCGCAGCCCTCCTCCTGCAGGCGCCGTCGCGACGCGGACGCGCCACTGGGCCGCGTCCATGCCCGAAAGGTTTGTGATGTCTGAGTTCCTCCTTCCCGACGTCGGCGAGGGCCTCACCGAGGCCGAGATCGTGGCCTGGAAGGTCAAGGTCGGCGACACCATCGAGATCAACGACGTGGTCGTCGAGATCGAGACCGCCAAGTCGCTCGTCGAGCTGCCCTCGCCCTACGAGGGCACGGTGCTCGCGCTGCTCGTCCCCGAGGGCGAGACCATCCCCGTCGGCACGCCGATCATCTCGATCGGCGCTCCCGGCGAGGAGCCGGCGGCACCGGCCGCCCCGACCGAGCAGACCGAGTCCGACCCCTACCTCGGCATGGCCGAGAAGGCGGGCGCGGCCGAGGCCGGCCAGTCGGCGCAGGTCGACCCGGCCGACATCGACCTGTCCAACCCGGCCGCCTCCGGCTCGATGGAGGGCGCGTCCCTCGTCGGCCGGATCAAGGCCGATCGCGGGCCGATGCGTCGTGCCCGTCGCGGTTCCGCCTCGCCGAGCACGGTGGCGGGCAGCCAGACCCAGATGCAGGTGCAGGGTGCGTTCTCGCCCGGCGGCGCCCAGTCCGACGAGGTCATGCCGGCCGACGAGTCCCCGGTGCCGGCCGTCGACCAGCGCCCCGCCGCCCCGGCGGCGCCCGCCGAGGCGCTCGTCCCGGCAGCCGCGCAGGTCGAGCCCAGCGACGTACGCGCCCTGGCGAAGCCGCCGGTGCGCAAGCTCGCCAAGGACCTCGGCGTCGACCTGACCACCCTGACCGGGTCCGGCCCCTCGGGGTCGATCACCCGCGACGACGTGCAGGGTGCGGCCAACGGCTCGGCCCCGGCTGCTGCAGCGCCCGCTGCTGCGCCTGCCGCCCGCGCCGTGGCGCCCGGCGAGCGGGAGACGCGCGAGCCGATCAAGGGCGTGCGCAAGATGATGGCCTCGGCGATGAGCCAGTCGGCCTTCACCAGCCCGCACGTCACCGAGTGGATCACCGTCGACGTCACTGCGGCGATGCAGCTCGTGGCGCGGTTGAAGAAGCGACCTGAGTTCCGCGACACCAAGGTCAGCCCGCTGCTGGTCCTGGCCCGTGCGGTCATCCTCGCGATGAAGCGCACGCCGGAGATCAACTCCTTCTGGGACGAGGCCGCGCAGGAGGTCGTCTACAAGCACTACGTCAACCTCGGCATCGCGGCCGCCACGCCGCGCGGCCTGGTGGTGCCCAACGTCAAGGACGCCGACTCGATGTCGATGACCGAGCTCGCCGCTGCCCTGGGCGAGCTCACCGCCACCGCGCGGGAGGGCAGGACGCAGCCGGCGGAGATGGCGGGCGGCACGTTCACCATCACCAACGTCGGCGTCTTCGGCGTCGACGCCGGCACCCCGATCATCAACCCGGGCGAGTCCGCGATCCTGTGCTTCGGCGCGATCAACAAGCGGCCCTGGGTCGACGAGCAGACGGGCGAGATCGTCGTACGCGACGTCACCACGCTGGCGCTGTCCTTCGACCACCGCCACATCGACGGCGAGAAGGGCTCGCGCTTCCTCGCCGACGTCGCCGGGATGCTCCAGGACCCGGGCACCGCGCTGCTCTTCTGAGCGGACTGTGCACCCGAGTTGCGTGCTTACAGGTAGAGATCTCTACCTGTAAGCAGGGCGGTCCCCGGATATCCGGGGACTCCCACCGGCCCTCGCGCGGTCACCTCCCCTTTGTCACCCTCAGGGGTGGCCTGAGATGATGGGCGCCTCGGACTCGGCTGGAGGGAGCAGGTGGCAATGAACGTCGAAGCCCCGGCCACCACGTCCGGGGAGTCCTCGACCTCCGCCCTGCTCGCCCGGGCCCAGCAGGTCGCCGACCAGCTCCAGCAGGAGGCACGGGCCGAGGCGGAGCGACTGACCGCCGACCTGGCCGTGCTGCGCGAGCAGGCCCGCCAGCTCAAGGCCGAGGCCGAGCGCGACCGCGCCGAGGCCGGCCGGGCCCGCAGCCAGGCCGAGCAGGTGCTCGCCGGTGCCTCGGAGGAGGCCGCGACGATCGTCCTCGACGCCAACGAGCAGGCCGGGCTGCTGATGCGCTCGGCCGAAGGTGCGCGCGACGAGGAGGTCGCCGCCGCCCGGAGCGAGGGTGACCAGCTGCGTGCCAGCGCCACCGAGGCGGCCACCGCCCTGCGGTCCGAGGCCCAGCAGCTGCGCGACGCGGCAGCCGCGGAAGCGGCGTCCCTCGTGGCGGCCGCGCGCGCCGAGGCGGAGGCCACCATGTCGGCCGCGCAGGAGAGCGCGACCCGCATCGTCGAGGAGGCCCGCACCACGGGCCAGCGCCACCTCGACTCCGCCACTGCCGAGGCCGAGTCGTTGCGCGAGAGCGCCTCGACGGAGTCCGCCCGGATGCGCGACGAGGCCGGAGCGCAGTCCGAGGAGCTGCGGCGTACGACCGCCGCCGAGGCAGAGCGGGTGCGCCAGTCCGCGGCCGACACCCTCGCAGCCGCCCGCGCCGAGAGCGAGGAGCAGCTGCGCCAGGCCGCCGAGCAGACCGAGTGGGCGACGCAGACCGTCGCCTCGGTGCTGGCCGGTGCCGAGGCCGAGGCCGACGCGATCCGCAAGGCCGCGCACGCCGAGGCGACGACCCACATCCGTGACGTACGCCGGCGCCTCGAGGACGTCATCGCCCGGGTCTCCGAACGGATGGCAGCCGAGGTCGCCGATGCTCGCCAGCGTGCCGAGGACATCGCCCAGATCGCCGCGCTCGCGGCCGGCGAGATGGAGAGCGAGGCCAGGACCACCCGCGAGCAGGCGGAGGCTGAGGCGGTCCGCATCATCGCCGACGCCACCGACGAGTCCGAGCGCGCCGTGGAGCGCCTCGAGCGGCGACGGGCCGAGGCGGAGTCCGGTGCGGCGAGCCTGCGCGCGCTGGTCGCCGAGGAGGTCACCCGGGCCAGGGCGGAGGCCGCCGAGGAGCGCCGCCGGGCCCGCGAGGAGGCCCTCACGCACGTCGCGGAGGGTCGTGCCGAGGCCGACCAGCTCCGCGAGAGCGCCCGCCTCGCGCTCGAGCGGGCGCGTGCCGAGGTCGCCCAGCTCCAGGCGCAGCGCGACGGCATCGCCGCCGAGCTCGGCCAGTGGTCCGGCGTCATCGAGGCGCTGTCCGTCCCCGAGCTGGAGGCGCAGGCGCGCGCCGCGCAGACCGCCCCCGAGCCCCACCCCTTCGCCCCCGAGTTCCAGCCCGACCAGGAGACCCCCGATGCCTGAAGAGTTGTTCACCACCGTGCGCCGCGGCTACGACCCGGCCGAGGTCGAACGAGCGTTCAGCGCCGCCCAGACCGAGCTGGCCGAGCTGCGCCGGCGGGTCGAGGCAGCCGAGCGGGTGGCCGAGGAGGCGCGCACGGAGGCCTCGGCGTCCCGCGAGGCGCTGGTCTCGCGGGAGTCGCAGCAGCCGGAGCCGCCGACGTACGCCCACCTGGGCGAGCGGGTCGGGCAGATCCTGTCCCTCGCCGAGGCCGAGGCCGCGGAGCTGCGTGACCGGGTGGTCGGCGAGATCGAGGCGATGCGCAAGGACGCCGACGTCGAGGTGTCGGCGCTGCGCCAGGACGCCGACCGCTATGCCGAGGAGACGCGGCGCGACGCCGAGGCCGAGAGCGCCCGGCTGCTCGCCGACGCGCGCACCGCCGCCGACTCCGAGCGCGACGCCGCCGAGCGTGACGCCTCCGCCCGCCGTGCCGAGGCCGAGGCGCTCCACGAGGACCAGCGCGCCAAGGCCGCGCAGGCCGCGGCAGACTTCGAGACCACGCTCGCCGAGCGTCGGCAGAAAGCCACCTCGGAGTTTCAGGCGCAGCAGGCCGCCACCCAGGCCGAGCTCGACGCGATGACCGCCCGCAACCGCGACGCCGAGGCGGCGATGGAGCGCAGCCGGGCCGAGGCCGAGGGCCGGATCGCTCGCATGCTGGCCGAGGCCGAGGAGCGCTCGACCGCGATGGTCGCGGAGGCCCGCGCCACCGCCGACCGGGTGCGCGCCGAGTCCGAGCGCGAGCTCGCCGCCGCCTCCCAGCGGCGCGACAGCATCAACGCCCAGCTCTCCAACGTGCGCCAGATGCTCGCCACCCTGACCGGAACGGTGCCGGCGATGGTGCCGCCGGAGCCGGCCGCGACGCAGGCCGCGGCGGCGCCCGCCGGTGAGCCCGACCAGTCCGAGGACGTGCCCGAGGCGGTCACCGAGGCCGAGGTCGTACGCGCCCAGGACGAGGCGGCCGCCGACCTGGCCCAGCGCGCCGACGGCGGCGAGGAGCCCGAGCAGCACTGAGCGGGCGGCGGGAGTCCGTCAGACGTAGCGCCGTGCGCGCTTCTGCGGCGACCCCGGTCCGGCGGCGAGCAGTGCGCTGAGCTCGTGCTCGAGCACGGCGCCGACCCGGCGGCAGAACGCCTCCGGCTCATCGGCGGCGTCCGGCTTCTCGGCGACGATCCGGTCGACGATGCCGCGCCGGTAGAGGTCGATCGCCCGCACCTGCTGGGCTCGCGCCATCTCGGCGGCGTGGTCGAGGTCGCGGTGCACGATCGCCGACGCGCCCTCCGGCGGGAGCGGCGACAGCCACGCGTGCTGCGCGGCGATCACCCGGTCGGCGGGCAGCAGCGCCAGGGCGCCGCCGCCGTTGCCCTCGCCCAGCATCAGGCACAACGTGGGGGCATCGAGCGTCACCAGGTCGGCCAGGGAGCGGGCGATCTCCCCGGCCAGACCGCCGTTCTCGGCGTCGGCCGAGAGCGCGGCGCCCTGGGTGTCGATCACGGTCACCAGCGGCAGGCCGAGCTCGGAGGCCAGCCGCATCCCGCGGCGGGCCTCCCGCAGCGCCTCGGGGCCGAGCGGGTGGTCGGTCGTCTGCCCGCGCCGGTCCTGCCCGAGGAAGACGCACGGCGCCTCGCCGAAGCGCGCCAGCGCGATCAGCAGGCCGGGGTCCGCCTCGCCCTGCCCGGTCCCGTTGAGGGGTACGACGTCGCTGGCGGCGTAGCGCAGCAGCCGACGCACGCCGGGCCGGTCCGGGCGCCGCGACCGGGTCACGCAGTCCCACGTGTCGACGTCGGGCACGTCCTCCTGGCCCGGGTCCGCCACCGGGGCCACGCCCTCGCGGGCCGCCATCAGGATCGTCAGCGCGCGGTCGAGGATGTCGGCGATCTGGTCGGGCGGCAGGACCGCGTCGATGATGCCGTGGGCGTAGAGGTTCTCCGAGGTCTGCACGTCACTGGGGAAGGGCCTGCCGTAGAGGGCCTCGTAGACGCGGGGTCCGAGGAACCCGACGAGGGCGCCCGGCTCGGCGACGGTCACGTGGCCGAGCGAGCCCCACGACGCCATCACGCCGCCGGTGGTGGGGTGGCGCAGGTAGACGAGGTAGGGCAGCCCGGCGGTGCGGTGGGCGGCCACGGCGGCGGAGATGCGCACCATCTGCACGAAGGCCGGCGTGCCCTCCTGCATCCGCGTCCCGCCGCTGACCGGGGCGGCGACGAGCGGCAGTCCCTCGCGGGTCGCGCGCTCGATGCCGGCGACGATCCGGTCGGCTGCGGCCCGGCCGATGGAGCCGGCCAGGAAGCCGAACTCGCCGACCAGGACGCCGATCCGGCGCCCGTGCATGCGGGCCTCGCCGGTGAGCACGGACTCGTCCACGCCGGACTTCTCAGTGGCTGCCGCGAGCTCGGCGGCGTACTCCTCCGGGACGCCGTCGCGAGACGGCGGGGTGTCCCACGAGGACCACGAGCCGGGGTCCAGGACGAGGTCGATGAGGTCGCGCGCGGACAGTCGTTCGCTCATTGAGCGAGGTTAGGCCATCCGGTGCCGGGTCAGGTCCGGGACCGCCCACCCCGACGGGTGGCCGCCGTACACCAGCGTGGGTATATCGCTGACAAGGAGTCCCTGACGGTTGCGGCGCCGGTCCTACGGTGCAATCCGCTGTCCACCGGGCTCGGGCCACGCCTGTATGGAGATCGCTGTGGTCACTGGAGCCGTGCGTCGCGTCGGAGGCCCCCTGGGCCTGTTCCTGCTCGTCCTCGCGATGGTGCTCGCACCCCTGGGCCTGGTCTCGCCGGCCTCCGCCGCGCCGTACGACCCCGGCACCATCGGGGGGACTGTCTACGACTCGGACTTCCTCGAGGTCGACGATGCCACCGTCACGCTCTACGACGAGACCAAGTCGCCGGTCGGCAGTCCCCAGGTGACGGGCACCGACGGGGCCTTCGAGTTCAGCGGGCTCGACGGCACCTACTACGTGGGCGCCACGAAGACCGGCGCGGGCACCGTCTTCCACGCGAACGCCGGCACCCTGGCCAACGCCGACGCGATCGTCGTCGACCCCGACTTCGGCGACTACGTGGACCTCCAGCTCATCCCGCCGCCCGTCATCGCCGGCACCGTCAGCAACGCCTCCGGACCGGTCGCCGGCGCGGACGTCACCGCGTACGAGCTCGACGGGTCCTGGACCGAGGTGGCGTATGCGACGACCGACGCGTCCGGCCACTACGAGCTCGCCGGCCTCCCGCCGAAGGCCTACCGCCTCCAGTTCAGCGCCCTCGACCACATCACCGAGTACTGGAACGACAAGGCGTCGCTGTCGACGGCGAACGACGTCACGGTGGTGGTGGGCGCCGTCCAGCAGGCCAACGCCGTCCTGACGGCCCGGACCGCCGTGTCCGGGCGGGTCACCGGCACAGGCGGGGCCAACGTCGCGAACGCCAGCGTGACGGCTGAGCAGCAGGTCACCGACCAGTTCGGCGACACCTACTGGGACCAGGTCGACTTCGCCACGACCGCCGGTGACGGGACCTACACGCTGCGCGTCCCGCCCGGAGCGACCCGCATCCAGTTCGAGGCGACCGGCTACCTGTCGGAGTACTACGACGACGCCCTCGACGTGGCCGACGCGGACCTGGTGCAGGTGGCGCAGGCCCCGGTCCCGAACATCAACGCCGCGCTGGTCGTCGGCGGCAAGATCACCGGTCTCGTCCGCAACGCCTCCAACGCCGGGATCCCGAGCGTCTCCGTGACGGCCCACCGCAACGTCGGCGGCACCTGGCAGGCGGTCGGCAGCGGGTTCACGGATGGCGCCGGCAGCTACACCGTCGACGGCCTGCGGACCGGCACCTACCGGGTGCAGTTCTCGACCTTCGGCGCCGGCGGCTACCTGTCCGAGTACTACCAGGACAAGGACACGCTCGAGACCGCCAACGACGTCGCCGTCACCCAGGGCAGCACGGCCACGGCCAACGCCACCCTCGACGTCGGCGGGCAGGTCACCGGGACCGTCACCGGGCCGTCCGGGGCGGTCGCGGGCGCCGAGGTCGTCCTCTACTCGCCGAGCCGCTTCTCCCAGTCCGGCTGGAGCTGGCGCGGCTCCCAGACCACCGTCGCCGGCGGCACCTACACCTTCACTGGGCTGGTGCCCGGCGCCTACCGGGTGTGCGTGGAGTCGGCCGCGGGGCTCGCTCCGGAGTGCTGGAACGACAAGCCCGACGTGTACGCCGCCGACTCCGTCACCGCCGCCAAGAACAGCACTGCCACGGCGAACTTCGTGCTCGCGACAGCCCGGAAGATCACCGGCACGGTGACCTCTCGCGCGGGCGCCGTCCTCAGCAACGCATCGGTGTCCGTGACCCGCAAGGTCGGTGGCCCCGAGGGTTCGTTCTGGGAGTCCGTCGCGTACGCGACGCCCGGCGCCGGCGGCGCGTACTCGGTGGACGTGGCGCCCGGCACCTACCGCGTGTCCGCCTCCGCGGACGAGCACCGGTTCGGTTTCTTCAGCGACCCCGCCACGCCGACCCGGCCGGCCCGGATCGTCGTCGCGGCCGGTGCCGACCAGACCGGCAAGAACATCGTCCTCGACCGCTACGGGCGGATCGCGGGCACGGTGAACGGCCCGTCGGGAGCCCTGTCCGGCGCCACGGTGCGGGTCTACCGCTGGTCCAACCCGAGCTTCGTCCAGGTCGGCTCCGTGCAGACGACCGCCGGTGGCGCGTACACCGTGACGGGCCTCAACCCCGGCAACTACCGGGTGGGCTTCACGGCGGCGGGCATGACACCGGAGTTCCACTCCGACAAGGCCGACGTCGAGCTGGCCGACGACGTCGCCGTCGCCCTCAACGCCACTGCGAGCGCCAACGCGACGCTCGCCTCCAGCCAGCGGACGATCTCCGGCACCGTGACGGCCGCCGTGGGAGGCGCGCCGCTCGCGGACGCCGACGTGCAGATCGAGCGCCGGGTCCAGACCCAGGACGACGTCCGGTGGCGCGTGGTGGACGAGGTGAGCACGGTCGCCAACGGCACGTGGAGCACCACCGTCCCCGACGGCACCTACCGCATCCGCTTTGCCCGGACGGACTACCTCGTCCAGTGGTTCTCGGGTGCCCCGTCCGCGGCCAACGCGACCCTGGTGGTCGTCAACGGTGCCACCCGCACCGGCCTCAACGCCGCGCTGCAGCTGGGCGCGACCATCAGCGGCACCGTCACCGGACCGAGCGGCGCCATCGAGGACGGCTACGTCACGATCTACCGCCAGGTCGCGCCGGGCGACTTCCAGGACGTCGAGTACGCCTCGACCAGCGCGACCGGTGCCTACCGGGTCAGCGGCCTGGTGCCCGGCACCTACGCGGTCGAGCTCGCCGCCGACGGCCACGTCACCGAGTACTGGAACGACAAGGCCAGCCTCGCTACCTCCAACCCGATCACCCTCGCCGTCGGCGGCGCGGCGACCGCGAACGCCACCCTGGCGGCGGCGCGGAAGCTCTCGGGCACCGTCACCGGACCGACCGGCTCCCCGTTGGCTGACGCGGACGTCATCGTCGAGCGGCAGTACGACGACGGCGACGGCCCGTACTGGGACGACTACACGTACGCGACCACCTCGGCCACCGGAACGTGGACGACCGACGTCCGGCCGGGGACCTACCGCGTCCGCTTCGAGCGGGCCGGCCACCTCAGGGAGTGGTGGAACAACGCCTCCACCGCGGCTGCCGCACTGTCCGTCGTGGTGTCCGCCGCCGACGTCGGTTCGATCAACGCCCAGCTGGCCGCGGCAGCCGTCCTCAGCGGACAGGTGTCGGGGCCGGACGGGCCCGTGTCGGGTCGCGTGACCGTCTACCCGGCGAGCGCGACCGACCTCGCGACGGCGACCCCGGTGGCCACCGACTTCACCGACTCCGAGGGCAGCTACCGCATCGACACCCTGCCCGGGGGCAGCTACAAGGTCCGGTTCGAGGCCTCGCGGCTGCTCCCGGAGTTCCACCTCGACAAGCCCGACCTCGCCTCGGCGACCCCGGTCGCGCTGTCGACGGCCGCGCCGGTCACGGTCGACGCCGCCCTCGCGCGCGGCAGGGCGATCACCGGCACCGTGACGGGCGTCGGCGGTCCCATCGACACCGCGACGGTCTACTTCTACCAGCGCCAGAGCGACGGCAGCTTCGACCTGCTCGACTTCGACAGCACCGACGCCGACGGGGCCTACCGCGGCCACCTGCCGCCCGGGACCTACACGGTCAGCTTCTCGGCCCACGACAACCGCGTCTCGGAGTGGTGGAACAACGCCACCAGCCAGGCGACAGCCGCCACGGTGGTCCTGGGCGGTGCCGACGTCACCGCCATCAACGCCGTCCTCGACGACGGTGCCACGGTCACCGGCTCGGTGACCTTCCCCCAGCGGAGGTCCGGCTGGGACGACCGGGTCGTCGTCCGGGACGCGACGACCGGTGCCTTCGCGGGCAGCGCCTCCGTGAACGCCCACACCAACGCGTACGCGGTCAGCAACCTGCCACCGGGCACCTACCGGGCAGAGTTCGCCCGCGACCCCGGCTATGACGTCGCGGAGGCGCAGTTCTACGACGGCAAGGCCGAGCACCTCGGCGTCGCCTCGTCGCAGACCTTCACCCTCGCCGCCGCCGCAACCCGGACCGGTGTCAGCGCCGTCCTGGTGGAGGGCGGTCGCCTCACCGGGCGCGTCCGCGACACCTCGTCCAACCCGCTCGCCGACTGCACCGTCACGGCCTACACGAGCGACGGGTCACGGGTCGACCGCGAGTCGCGCCCCTCGGGTGCCGACGGCACCTACGCCATCCCCGGCCTCACCACGGGCAGCTACCTGCTCCGCGTCGAGGGCGGCGGCTGCGGCTCCGGCACGACGTACTACGACGGCGTCGGCACCGTCTCGCCGTCGTCGAGCGACGCCGTCGCGGTGCCCGCGACGCGCGGGACCAGCACGGCCGTGCCGCAGGACATCGTCATCGGCGCGCCCGATGCGCCGCTGATGGTCAACGACACGCCGCCCACCATCAGCGACACGACGCCCGATGTCGGCCAGACGCTCACCGCGACCAGCGGCGAGTGGACCCCGTCGGACGGCACGTACGCCTACCAGTGGCTCGCCGCGGGCGCGCCGATCACGGGAGCGACCACCAGCGCCTACACGCCGGTCGCAGGCGACGCCGGCAAGGTCCTCGCGGTCCGGGTGACCGCGTCGCGAGCGGGTCGGACGAGTGCCAGCGCCGTGTCGGCGAGCACGTCCCCCGTCTCCGCCGGGGCGATCACCAACAGCGCCCGGCCGGCGATCAGCGACCCGACGCCCGAGGTCGGCCAGGCGCTGACCGCGACCAGGGGCACGTGGAACCCCGCCGACGGGACCTACGCCTACCAGTGGCTCGCCGACGGCACCGCGATCACCGGAGCGACGACGAACGGGTACACACCGGTCGCCGGCGACGTCGGCAAGAAGCTGTCGGTGCGGGTGACCGCGTCCAAGGCCGGGTGGACGAACGGCGTGGCCACCTCGGTGGAGACCAGTGCGGTCTCGACCCCGGGCACGCCGGTGATGGTCAACGTGTCCCTGCCCACGATCAGCGACACGACGCCCGAGGTCGGCCAGGCGCTCACCGCGACCAGCGGGACGTGGAACCCGGCCGACGGGACGTACGCCTACCAGTGGCTGGCCGACGGCACCCCGATCGCCGGGGCGACGACGAACGGCTACACACCGGTCGATGGCGACGTGGGAAGGACGCTCGCGGTGCGGGTCACCGCGTCCCGGAGCGGCCACACATCGGACAGCGCGACGTCCGCGGCGACGTCTGCCGTCGCGGCGGTCGTTACTCCGCCCCCGCCCCCGCCCCCGCCGCCCCCGCGCCTCCGCCCCCACCGCCGCCTCCGCCCCCACCGCCGCCTCCGCCGCCGCCGCCCCTGGTCGTCACGATCACGTGCCCGACACCCAAGGCGTCCGGCACCTTCAAGGTCGGGAAGACGGTCAAGGCCGTTGTCGGGGCCGTCTCCCCGGCGGGCGTCACGGTGAAGTACCAGTGGCTGCGCAACGGCAAGGCGATCAAGAAGGCGAAGAAGGCCTCCTACAAGCTCACGGCCAAGGACAAGGGCAAGAAGGTCAGCGTCAAGGTGACCTACTCCAAGGCAGGGCTCACCACGGTGGTCAAGACCTCGAGGGCCAAGAAGGTGAAGTAGCGGCGTGCGTGCCGGAGGTTCAGGCCTTCGGCACGCCCGGCTTCGGCGTCGTACGTCCGGTGATCCAGGCGTCGAAGAAGTCGGACAGCTCGCGGCCGGTCTCCTTCTCCCAGTGGTCGTAGATCTGCTCGCGGGTGACCGAGGCATTGTCGTTCTCGGCCAGCCACGAGCGGGCGATGCGGTAGAACTCGTCGTCACCGAGCTCGAGGCGCAGCTCGTTCCACATCAGGCCGGGCGTGGTGTAGATGTTCGAGCCGCCGAACTGGCGCGGGTCGTAGTCGCCGGGCGGGCCGTACTGGTCGCGCAGGCCCTGGTCGGCGGCGCGGGCGCTGTCGATGCTCACGCGCAGCGGTTGCAGGTCGTGCTCGTCCTGGTAGATCCACTGCATCAGCATCGTCATGCCCTCGTTGAGCCAGACGTCGCGCCAGTCGCTGGGCGACACCTGGTCGCCGTACCACTGGTGCACGAGCTCGTGGGCGATGACGGCCGGCGAGAGGACGTAGTCGTTGTTGCCCAGCGTCACCATCGTCTGGGTCTCCATGGCGCTCATCGAGTCGGTGACGACCAGGCCGAGGGAGTCGAACGGGTAGGGGCCGAGCTTGGACTCGATCCAGTCGATCGTCGCCGCTGCGCCCTGCACCTGGTCGAGGTGCTGCGCCATCCCGCGCGGCGTCCAGTGGTCGACACGCATCCCGCTGGCGGTCGTGGTGCTGCTGTGGGCGTAGTCGCCGATCGCCAGTGTGATGAGGTACGACGACGCCGGCTCGGTCAGCTGCCACGAGGTCGTGGTGCCGTCCTCGTCGGTGGTGAGCTCGGTCAGGTGCCCGTTGGAGATGCCGGTCCACGGCGCCGGCGCGTGCACGGTCACGTCGTAGAGCGCCTTGTCGGACGGCTGGTCGTTGACGGGGTACCAGGTGTAGGCGCCGTAGGGCTCCTGCATGGTCCACACCTCACCGGCGTCGGTGATGGTGAAGCCGGTGGTGGAGAAGTCGCCGCGTGTGGTCGGTGCGGGTGCCGGCACCGGCGTGCCGACGTAGTCGAGGCTCAGCTGGTAGCGCTGGTCGGCGGCGATCGGCGCCTTGACCACGAGGTCCTTGCCGCGCCGCGCGAAGTCGACGGGGTCGCCGTCGAGCGACACCTCGCCGACGGTGAGGCCGCGGCCGAGGTCCAGCTGGAACCGCGGCGCCCTGCGGGTCGCGCGGAAGTCGATGACCGCCTCGCCCTCGAGCTCCCCGGTGGACGGGTCCCAGGCGAGGTCGAGGTCGTAGCGCAGCGCGTCGACGCGCGGGTCGCCGACGTCGGGGTAGACGCTGTCCTCGACCGGCGTCGAGAGCGCCAGGTCGAGGTCCTGCTCGACCGGCTCGGTGAGGGGCGGCGGCGAGGTGGGCGCGACCGCGTCCTGGGCGGACTCGGTCGCCGTCGCGGCGGGCCGTTCCAGGCCATCGGCGGCCTGCTGCTCGCTCGAGCAGCCGGCGAGCAGCACCAGCGTCGCCGCCACGCCGAGCCGAGTGCGCAGGCCCGCGGGGACTGC
>CZKB01000012.1_pt1 | contig 146172 bp, 135 predicted proteins | sample 1657981 | NCBI WGS metagenome assembly CZKB01 (sample SAMEA3501707, study PRJEB10267) | metagenome | biome: nitrite oxidizing laboratory bioreactor; material: liquid mineral medium | place: Austria | collected 2011-12-21 | reverse complement strand
GGATGGCGCGCAGCCGTGTGATGCTGCGCCTCGTGCCAACCAACCCAGCGCTTCTCGTGATCACCGGAGCGGCTGCCACTGGAAAGTCGACGATCGGCGACCATCTGCGCGGACGCCCCGAACTGCTTGTCATTGACGGCGACGTTCTCGGCCGTGGCGCAGCGGCAACGGCAGAAGGTCACCGCGACTACGTGGGGTTCTGGCGGTACGTGGTGTCGGTGTGCGTCGAAGTCCGTAGCAACGGTCTTACACCTGTGGTGCCGTGCATCTGCCTACCCGACCAGGTCATCGCCGCCGTCACCGACGAGGTGGTGCACTTCCTCGGCCTGGTGAGCGAACCTTCCACTATTCGCCGAAGGATTGCGGATCGACGCGGAGTGTCCGAGGTGCCGTCTCCAGAGTCACACGTCCAGTTCGACAGCACCCTCCGCGGCGTCAGGGTGCCGCAACCACATACGTGGGAATGTCACGATGTGGCTAGTGCCGGTCTCGACGAGACCTTGGCCGCGGCATCTGCGTGGGCCGATCGTCACACCGGAAGACAGCGTGTCTGACTGACAGGTACACCGACGTCTGGATCTGCCGCGAGGAGTGCGCCGCTCGCCGACGACAGGACGTGTTGCCGCCCGACTGCCGGGCTCGCTCTGGAAGCATGAGCAGGTGGCCTTCGACGATCGGTTTCGGTTCAGCGTGCACGCCGCGGTAGTGGACGAAGAGAGTGCGTCCGTCCTTCTACTGCGACAGTCTTACGGCGATCAGCGATGGGGACTGCCTGGGGGCGCAGTCGAACCAGGAGAGACGATCGTGTCTGCTCTCAGGCGGGAGTGTCGCGAGGAACTCGGCGTCGAGGTCGAGATGGGGCCACTGACGGGGTGGTACTACCACCACGAGTTCCAGTCGCAGGTCGGCATCTTTCGATGTGCGCTCCCCGACGCGGCTGCGATACGCCTGTCTAAGGAACACAGCGACTTCCGGTGGGCTCCGATCAGCGAACTCGACGGCGTGCAGGCCGCCCGAGTGCAGGCCGCCGTGGACTACGACGGGACTCTGCACGCTCAGGTCTTCTGAGGTCCCGTGCGAGTCCGGTCGCCCACCCGGCGTCGCGTGTTCGCAACGTCCCTCATGCCGCGACGAGTGCGCGCTCATGCCGATGAGTTCGCGTCCTCGTAACTTGTTGGTGTCCCGTCCGGTGGTCGTGGAAGGGTGCCAGCATGGCGAATGACGAGGTACTCAACCGAGCGGCAGAAGTGAACGAGCAGTTCCGCCCGATCGTGTTGACGTCCGAGACGGTCACTCGTCCAGCCGGGGCGCACACCGCCACCGTGCACTCGTTTCTGCGGCACCTTCACGCGAAGGGCCTGGACTGCGTCCCCGAGCCCGTGTCGCTGGACGGCGAAACCGAGACGCTTCGGTTCGTCGAGGGCGACAGCGGCGGGGACGGGTGGAAGCACCAGCACGACGAGCAAGGGTTGCGGTCGGCGGCGCGTCTCCTGCGACGTATCCACGACGCGTCCGCCGATTGGGTCCCACCCGGCGACGCCGTCTTCGCCGCACCGGCGGTCAACGGCGGTGACGTCTTCGTCAACGCCGACCCCGGTCCCTGGAACTTCGTCTGGCGTGACGGAGAGGCCGTCGCGCTCATCGACTGGGACTTCCTCCACCGCGCACCCAGGCTCAGCGACGTGGCATACGCCCTCCATTGGTTCGCCCCGATCAGGGACGACCAAGCAGCCCTCGAATGGCACCACTTCCCGGAGGTCCCCGACCGGCGCGCACGCATCGAGGCCTTCCTTGACGCGTACGGGATGCCCGCCGACTTCGATGTTGCCGACGCCGTCGTCCAGCGCATCCGCTACACCAGCGAACACGTCCGGTTCCTCGCCGCCCAAGGCCAGGAGCCTCAGAAGACGTGGGTCACCGAGGGCAGCGTCGAGAAGGAGGAACTGGCCGACATCGCATGGATCGAGGAGAACAAGACGCTCTTCTCCCGCTAGCGCGTTGCGCGTCTCCGAAAGGGGACGCGTTCGCGGCATGGCCAACAGCGACGAACGTCCGCATCTGCCGCGTTGAGGGCCGCTACGCTCGCCCGGATCTGCCGCTGCGCGGGAGCAAGCAGCAGCGCGGTATCCATGACGCACCATGTGCGTCACCACGACCACACTCACCGTCTGGCCAGCGCCGACCTCCGCACGTGCCGCAATGCGTGCGTGTCCGGGACGTCGCTCAGGCCTTGCGCAGCATCTCCGCGACGAGAAAGGACAGCTCGAGGGACTGGACCCGGTTGAGCCGCGGGTCGCAGACCGACTCGTAGCGGTGGGCCAGGCCCACCTCGTCGATCTCCTCGCCGCCGCCGATGCACTCGGTGACGTCGTCACCGGTGAGCTCGACGTGGACGCCGCCCGGCCAGGTGCCGAGGCTGCGGTGGACGTCGAAGAAGCCCTGCACCTCCTCGATCACGTCGTCGAAACGCCGGGTCTTGTAGCCCGAGGACGCCTCGAAGGTGTTGCCGTGCATGGGGTCGCAGACCCAGGCGACGTTGAGGCCCTCGGCAGTGACCTTCTCCACCAGGGCAGGCAGGCCGTCGCGGATCTTGCCCGCACCGAAGCGGGTGATGAAGGTCAGCCGGCCCGGGGTGTTCTCCGGGTTGAGGCGCGCGGCGTAGGCCAGCGCGTCGTCGGGGCTGGTGGTCGGCCCGAGCTTGATGCCGATCGGGTTCTTGATCCGCGAGAGCAGCTCGACGTGGGCCCCGTCGAGCTGCCGGGTGCGCTCGCCGATCCACACGAAGTGGGCGGAGACGTTGTAGGGCAGGTCGGTGCGCGAGTCGATGCGGGTCAGGGCCTGTTCGTACTCGAGCAGCAGCGCCTCGTGGCTGGAGTGGAAGTCGACCCGGTGGAACTCGTCGGGGTCGGCGCCGATCGCCTTCATGAAGGTGAGCGCGCGCTCGATCTCGTCGGCCATCGCCTCGTAGCGCTGGCCGAACGGCGAGCTCTGCACGAAGTCGGTGTTCCAGGTGTGCACCTGGCGCAGGTCGGCGTAGCCGCCGGTGACGAACGCGCGCACGAGGTTGAGCGTCGCCGCGGACGAGTTGTAGACGTCCACCAGTCGCTGCGGGTCGGGGATCCGGGCCTCGGGGGTGAAGTCGTAGCCGTTGACCGCATCGCCCCGGTAAGCAGGGAGGGTGACCCCGTTGCGGGTCTCCATGTCGGAGCTGCGCGGCTTGGCGTACTGGCCGGCGAGGCGGCCGAGCTTCACGACCGGCACCGAGGCGGCGTACGTCAGGACGACGGCCATCTGCAGCAGCACCCGCAGCTTGTTGCGGACGTTGTCGGCGGTGACGCCGGCGAAGGTCTCGGCGCAGTCGCCACCCTGGAGCAGGAACGCCTCACCCCGGGTCACCGCGGCGATCTTCTCGGTGAGGTCGTCGCACTCGCCCGCGAACACGAGCGGCGGTGCGGTCCTCAGGCGGGCCACGGCAGCGTCGACCGCCCCGGCATCGGGATAGGTCGGCTGCTGCTTGGGCCCGAGGGAGTGCAGCTGCTCGAGGGAGGGGATGGAGCTCACCCGACAAGGGTACGGCGCGCAGCGCGCTCCGCCCGAACCCTGACCGTCCCCTGAACGCCGCCGGCGCCGGACGGCTCAGCGCTGCGGCGTGAGCACCCCGGCGGCCTCGTCGACCTCGATGCCGCCCGAGGAGGTCCGGTGCGCCTCGAGCGTGCCGGTCACGACCGACGCACCCGGGTAGCTGACGTGGCCCGGCGCACCCTGCCGGGACGTGGTCCAGAGCCGGTCCTCGAAGCCGATCGTGCCGCGGAACTGGTGGTTCTCCAGCACGAGCTCGTGGGCGGTCGCCTGCCCCACGACGTAGGACGCCTCGCCCCGGTAGAGCAGCGAGCCGTGCGACACCTGGAGGATGCCGTCGCGCTCGCGCACCGTCTGGTCGTGGACCTCGCCGCTGAGGTAGATGTCGACCCCGCCGCGGACCATCGCCTTCCACACGTCGGAGCGGTAGCCCTTCTCGTAGACGAGGTGGCTGGAGTTGCGGGTGCGGACCTTGCCGGTCATCGGCACGTGGCCCTGGACCATCACCCACGGTACGTCGTCCTTGCGGGCCCGGCGCAGCACCTGCTCGAGCCAGCGCAGCTGCTGGGGATCGACCGACTGGTGCACGTCTCCCCCGCGCCGCTCGAAGACGTCGATGGTGACGAGCAGGACGTCGTCGTCGAGCCGGACGGCGTAGGCGGTGTCCCGCGCCTGCCCCGTCGGCCGGTCGGTGAAGCGCGCCCCGCCGTCGGCGTCCGAGAGCATCTCCGCGGCGTAGATCCGCTTGAACTGGGGCACGTGCCGGCGCTTGAAGTCGATCCACTCGTCACGGCGCGCACGCCACGGGTCGTCTCCGATCTCGTGGTCGCCCAGCGCGGTGTACGTCGTCAGGCCGCGGGACGCGAAGCGCTCGCGCCACGCCGGGTAGTAGACCGCCGCGGCGCGGCGGTACGCGCGCAGCCGCTGCGCCTGGGTCCGCACCGGTCCGAACACGCCGGTGCGGGCGTCGTCGCGGCCCCAGCGGCCCTCGACGAGGTCGCCCGCGACGAGGACGTCGTCGGTGTCGTGGGACGCCATCTCGCTGAGCACGTGGTCGAGCGCGGCGTCGTACTCGTCGTTGGTGGAGTTGGCGACCTCGCCGGTACGGCGGTCGACGAACTCCCGACGGCCGTCGGCGGTGAGGTCGGCGACGTCCTGGTTGAGGAAGTCGGGGGTGGAGATGAAGCGGTAGGCGTCTGCCAGCTCGGGTGCGCGCGGCACCGAGGGCCGGTCGCGCGGACCGCCACGCTCGAGGCTGCCGGACGGGTCGGCGGACGGGTCGGTCCCGGAGGTCTCGGAGCTCGCGGGCGGGTAGCCGTCCGGGGTGGCGCTCGCCGACGGCGAGGCGGGCGTGACCGACGAGCAGCCGAGGGCGGAGGCGATCAGCACAGCCGTCAGCGGCCCGAGAGGTCGTCGTGTCACCGGACCACCGTAGACGGACACCCCATCGGCCCGTGGCCGTACCCGGTCGTGTCGCCGGACCGACCGAGCTGCGGGCGTCAGTCGTGCTCGAGGTGGTCGATGTCGCGGAAACCGGTCCGCTTGGCGCGAACGCCGCGGTTGGTCAGCCAGGTCAGCACCCACAGCACCACGCCGACCGCGAGCAGTCCGCCGGCGATCTTGTACTGCACCATGTCGGCCTCGAGGCGGGCCCAGGGGCCGAGCAGGTAGGCACAGCAGATCGCGCCGACCACCGGCAGCACGGTGGGTGCCCGGAAGGCGCGCGCCGGCGTCGGGTCGCGCCGCAGCACCAGGCAGGCGATGTTGACGATCGTGAACACGGCCAGCAGCAGGAGCGCGGTGGTGCCGGACAGGGCGGCCACGACCGAGGACTCGGAGTCGAGCGTCACGACGCTGATCAGGCCCAGCGCCAGCAGCGTGGTGAAGAGGATCGCAGTCCAGGGCGACCGGCGCCCCGGCAGCACCTTGCCGAGCGAGCGCGGCAGGACGTCCTGCCGCGCCATGCCGTAGATCAGCCGGCTCGCCATGAGCATGTTGATCAGCGCCGTGTTCGCGACGGCGAAGACGGTGAGGAACGGGAACAGCTTGTCGATCGGCAGGTCGGGCGCGCCGACCTTGACCACGTCGAGCAGGATGCCCGCCTCGGCGTTGGTGGGATCGGCGATCTGGCCCGCCGGGATGACCGCGACGACCGAGATCGCGACGAGCATGTAGATGACGACCGCGATGCCGAGGCCGGTGAGCATCGTGCGCGGGAAGATCTTCAGGGGGTCCTGGGTCTCCTCGACCATGTTGACCGAGTCCTCGAAGCCGACCATCGAGAAGAACGCGATCGCCGTGGCGATGGTGACCGCCATGAACAGGCCCTTGTCGTCCGGGCTCTCGAAGACGGTGATCCGGCCGAGGTCGCCGTCGCCGCGGCCGATCACCCAGACGCCGATGCCGATCACGATGGCGAGCGCCGTCATCTCGACGAGGGTGAGCATCACGTTGAACTTCACGCTCTCGCCGACGCCGCGCAGGTTGATCGCGGCGAGGACGAGCATGAACAGCAGCGCCGTGACGAGCGTGGTGGTCGTGCTCGGGTCGTCGTTGCCGAAGCCGATCAGCAGGTTGGCCGCCAGCAGGTTCGACGACGTCGACGCGCTGGTGATGCCCGAGCAGACCACGGTGAAGGCCACGAGGAACGTGATGAAGTGGATGCCGAACGCCTTGTGCGTGTAGAGCGCCGCGCCGGCCGCCTGGGGGTACTTGGTGACCAGCTCGAGGTAGGAGAACGCGGTCACGGTGGCGACCGCGAAGGCGACCAGGAACGGCAGCCACGCCACGCCGCCGACCTGGCCGGCGAGCTTGCCGGTGACGGCGTACACGCCCGCGCCGAGGATGTCGCCGACGATGAAGAGCAGCAGCAGCCTGGGGCCGAGCACCCGCTTGAGGTCGGTGTCCTCGGGCCCGTTGACGTCGGGCTGCCTGGCTTCGGTCGCGCTCATCGAGACTCCCTGGGTCGGACCGTGTCCGAGCACGGTGGTCCCTCACCCTGACGCGTGCATGCCCTGCGAGCAACCACCCGAAGGGTCGGGCGCGCGCCGTGTCGCGAGGGACGGGCAGCGGACGGACGGGGAACGACGGCACGTCGGCCTTCCCGACTTTGATCGATCTAACTACCCTGCTGCTCATGCCGAAGCGTGTTGCGCTCCTGACGGCCGGTGGCTACGCCCCCTGCCTGTCCTCTGCCGTGGGTGCCCTCATCGAGTCCTACGACGCCACCGATCCGTCCATCGAGCTGATCGCCTACAAGCACGGCTACCACGGCCTGCTCACCGGCAACAGCCTCGTGATCGGGCCCGAGGAGCGCGCCGGCGCGAGCCTGCTGCACCGCTACGGCGGCAGCCCGATCGGCAACAGCCGCGTCAAGCTGACCAACGACGTGGACTGCCGGCGTCGCGGCCTCATCGGGGAGGACCAGACGGCGCTGGAGGCCGCCGCCGCACGGCTGCAGGCCGACGGCGTCGACGTCCTGCACACCATCGGCGGCGACGACACCAACACCGCGGCGGCCGACCTCGCGGCGTACCTCCGCACCCAGGGCTCGGAGCTGACGGTCGTCGGGCTGCCCAAGACCATCGACAACGACATCGTGCCGATCCGGCAGAGCCTGGGCGCGCAGACGGCTGCCGAGCAGGCGTCCCGGTTCGCGCAGAACGTGCTCGCCGAGCACGGCTCGAACCCCCGCATGCTCATCGTGCACGAGGTGATGGGCCGCGCCAGCGGCTGGCTCACCGCCGCCGCGGCACGTGACTACATGGCCTGGCACGCCGAGCAGGAGTGGCTGCCCGGCATCGGCCTCGACCCGCGCCGGTGGGCGATCCACGCGGTCTACGTCCCCGAGCTGGGCATCGACCTCGGCGCCGAGGCCGATCGGCTGCGCGCGGTGATGGACGAGATCGGCTGCGTCAACATCTTCCTCGCCGAGGGCGCCGGCATCGACGACATCGTGGCCGACCTCGAGTCCGCCGGCGAGACCGTCGGGCGCGACCCGTTCGGCCACGTCAAGATCGACACCATCAACCCCGGCCGCTACTTCGCCGACCGGTTCTCCGAGGCGATCGGCGCGGAGAAGCGGATGGTCCAGAAGTCGGGCTACTTCTCCCGCTCCGCCCCGGCCAACGAGACCGACCGGGCCCTGATCCGCGAGATGGCCGAGCTCGCGGTCGCCTGCGCGCTCGACGGCACCCCGGGTGTCATCGGCCACGACGAGGAGCGCAGCGACGAGCTGCGGGCCATCGAGTTCGAACGGATCGCCGGGCACAAGCCGTTCGACGCGACGCAGGGCTGGTTCACCGAGCTGCTGGCGGGCACCGGGCAGGCCTGAGCAGCGCCCGCCGCCACCCTCAGGCGGCGTCCTCCTCCGCCCTGTGGGTGACGCGGAGCCCGGCGGCGGGGAGGGTGCGCGGCATGGTCTGGAGGTACGCCGCACTGGCGAGGGCGACCGCCACCAGCACCCACCACAGGGTCGTCGCGCCGTGGGCGAGCAGCCAGGTGAAGGCCACCGGGGTGATCGCGCCGCCGATGCCCCAGCTGAGCTGGAAGAGGCCGAGGTAGCGACCACGCAGGTGGTCCGGGGCCGCCTCCGCGGCGGTGGCGCTGAAGACCGGGCCGCCCACGAGCTCGCCGCCGGTGTAGACGGCGGCGCCGACGAGCATCACCGCGACGGCCAGCCAGACCGGGAGCCAACCGGCGACGACGAACATCGCGTAGCTCGTCACGAAGACGAGCTGCGCGAGGCCCATCATGCGGGCGCGGACCTGCCCGGTCATGCGGCGTACGACGAGTCCCTGGCCGAGACCGACGAGCGCGGTGTTGACGGTGAAGATCGCGCCGACCACCCAGCCGGGCAGCTCGATCGTCTCGGCGACGTAGACCGGGAGGGCGAAGTTGAGGACCATCATTCCCGCCACGAAGCCCATCTGGCCGAGGATGAGGCGGAGGTAGGGGCCGTCGCGCAGGACCGTGCCCCATCCCTCCACCGGCGCGTCGTCCGCGGTCGCCACCCGGTGGTCGGGCACGTCGAGCAGGAGGAAGAAGGCCAGGACGAACGTGACGGCGTTGATCACCACGACGGACTGGTAGGCGACGTCGGTGCCGATCTGCAGGGCGATGCCGGCCAGCACGCCGCCGACGGAGTAGCCGAGGTTGCGCACCGCCTGGAGGAACCCGAACCACAGCTCCCGCTCGCCCGGCGCGGAGATGGCCGTGACGACGTTGCCGAAGGAGCCCCAGAACGCCTGGCGCCCGATGTTGAGCAGGGTCGTCCAGAGCGCCACCGCGACCAGCGAGTCGGCCCACAGGTAGGCCACCATGCCGAGTGCCTGCACCAGGTTGCCGACCAGCATCATGCGGCGCGGGCCGAATCGGTCGACCAGGCTGCCGATCACGAACGCGCCGGGCATCGTCAGCAACGCGGACAGCGACAGGGCAGAGCCGATCTGCACGAGCGACAGGTCGGTCATCGCGAGGAAGTAGAGCAGCGTGATCGGCATGAACAGGCCGCTGCCGACGGTGTCCGCGACGATCGCCGTCACGAAGCGGCGGTGCTCTCCCACGTGGGGGAATCCGAGACGGGTCAGCACGACCTCACCCTAGGGCTGCGGCAGACGTCGAGGTGCTTCACCTGATGGCGGGGTGGGTCTCGATACGTCCCGTCACGACCTCGCGGGCTCGGTCGTGGGGCCACTCGACCTGTCTCTCTCGTAGCGCGCCCTCGTTCCTCGTGCCCGCTATGTTTCGACACATGACGTTCTCCATCGTGGCCCGGTCCGACGACGGCGAGTCGTGGGGCGTGGCCGTCGCCTCCAAGTTCCTGGCCGTCGGGTCGGCCGTCCCTGCCGCTGCCGCAGGCGTGGGCGCGATCGCGACGCAGGCCGACGCCAACCTCTCGTTCAAGTATCTCGCACTCGCCCACCTCGACGACGGCGCGACCGCCCAGGTGGCGCTCGACCGACTGGTCGAGGAGGACGAGGGTCGCGAGCACCGGCAGGTCGGGATCGTCGACTCCGACGGCAACGCCGCGACCTGGACCGGTGCGGAGTGCTTCGCGTGGGCGGGCGGGGTGACCGGCCGCAGCGGGGAGCGTGGCGGCTACGCCATCCAGGGCAACATCCTCACCGGCCCGGAGGTCGTCGAGGCGATGGAGCGGGCCTGGCACGGCGCGGAGGGGCAGTCCGTCGAGCGGCGCCTGCTCGCCGCGCTCGCGGCGGGTGACGACGCGGGTGGCGACAGCCGTGGTCGGCAGTCGGCGGCGCTGCTCGTCGTCCGCGACGGCGCCGGCTACGGCGGCCACGACGACGTGGCGGTCGACCTGCGCGTCGACGACCACGTCGACCCGGTCACCGAGCTCGCCCGGCTCGTCGACCTCAACGAGCTCTACCTGACCGCCTCGACGCCCGAGGAGCAGGTGCCGGTCGACGACGTGCTGATGATGGAGCTGGAGGCGCTGGCCAAGGCCGAGGGCAAGGACAGCTTCCACATGTGGGTCGGCTCGGAGAACTACGAGATGCGGGTCGACGCCGGCGCCCGGCCGGCGTGGATCGACCGGCGGATCCTGGCGATCCTCCGCGGTGACGAGGCGGCGCAGCCGTGAGCGTCCTCGCGATCGACGCCGGCACGACCGGCGTGACGGCCGTCGTGGTGACCCCGGACGGTCGCATCGAGGCCAAGGGCTACCAGGAGTTCCGGCAGCACTTCCCGCACCCCGGCTGGGTCGAGCACTCCCCCGAGGAGATCTGGCAGGCCACGCTCGAGGCGACGCGCGAGGTGCTCGGCAAGGTCGACGCGTCGCAGCTCACGGCCCTCGGCATCACCAACCAGCGCGAGACGGTCGTGCTGTGGGACCGCGAGACCCTCGGGTCGCCCCGGCGGGCGATCGTGTGGCAGGACCGCCGTACGGCCGACATCTGCGACCGGCTCCGTGCCGATGGGCACGAGGAGCGCGTCACCGAGCTCACCGGCCTGCGCCTGGACCCCTACTTCTCCGGCACGAAGCTCACCTGGCTCGCCGAGCAGGAGCCGCACACGTGGGCCCTGGTCGAGTCCGGGAGGTACGCCGTCGGCACCGTCGACTCCTACCTGGTCGCCCGGATGACGCGCGGCACCTGGCACGTCACCGACGTGTCCAACGCCTCCCGCACCCTGCTCTTCGACCTCGAGGCCGGCGACTGGTCCGACGAGCTGTGCGGCCTGTTCGGCGTGCCACGCGACGCGCTCCCCGACCTGGTGCCCAACTGGGGCGAGGTCGCCCCCACCGATCCGAGATCGTTCCTGGGGCTCTCCCTCCCGATCGCCGGGATCGCCGGCGACCAGCAGTCGGCGCTGTTCGGGCAGACCTGCTTCGAGGAGGGCGAGTCCAAGTGCACCTACGGCACGGGCTCCTTCATCCTCACCAACACCGGGTCGTCCGTGGTGCGCAGCGACGCCGGCCTGCTCTCGACGGCCGCCTGGCGCTCCCCCGCCGGTGAGATGACGTACGCCCTCGAGGGGGCGATCTTCGTCACTGGCTCGGCAGTCCAGTGGCTGCGCGACGGGCTGCAGATCGTGGGCAGCGCAGCCGAGACCGCCGCCATCGCCTCGACCGTCGACGACACCGACGGCGTGGTGTTCGTGCCCGCCCTGACCGGTCTCGGTGCTCCGCACTGGGACCCGCACGCCCGCGGCATGATCATCGGCATCACCCGCGGCACGACGCGCGCCCACATCGTGCGGGCCACCCTGGAGGCGATCGCCTACGAGGTGCGCGACGTGCTCGAGACCCTGCCCGAGCTCTCCACGCTGCGTGTCGACGGAGGCGCCGCAGCCAACGACCTGCTGTGCCAGTTCCAGGCCGACCAGGTGGGCAAGGCCGTCGAGCGACCCGAGATCGTGGAGACGACCGCGCTGGGCGCCGCGTTCCTCGCGGGCCTCGGCACCGGCGTGTGGTCGTCCACCGACGAGCTCCGCGACACGTGGGCGCTGGACCGCCGCTTCGAGCCGGGCGGCGACCGCGAGGCGCTCGACGCGTCGTACGCCCGGTGGAACGACGCGGTCGAGCGCGCCAAGGGCTGGGGCTAGCTAGAGCCGGTCGCGGGCGGCCTTCGCGTCGTCCACCTCGGCCCGCGCCTCGTCGACGGCCTCCTGCGCCTCGGCCTGCGCAGCCTCGGCCTCACCGAGCTCGTCGTCGACCTCCTCGAGGTCGGTCTCGAGCCCGGCGATCCGGGTGCGCAGCTCGTCGATCTCCGACTGGATCTGGAGTGTCCTCGCCTGGAGCTTCTCCACCGACCGCCGGGCCGCACGCTGCTCCTTCTCCGCCTCCGAGAGCACCGAGCGCGCATCCGCGAGGCGCTCGTCGGCGGCCGCACGTGCCTTGGCGTCGGCGTCCGGGTCGGGTACGACGCGCAGCTGGGGACGTCCCTGCGCGGGCGCCGGCGCGGGCCGCGCCTTCGCGCTGAAGCCCAGGGCCGCGGGCAGGGCCACCGCGCCGCTGAGGTCGAGGTCGCCGAGGCCGGTGGCCTCGAGCGCGGTGACGAGCATCCCGCTGCGCACGGCCTTCGCGGCGTCGGGCTCCAGCATCGCCGCTGTCAGGGTCGCCTCGACCTGGTCGGCCACCGACTCGGTGACCTTGACGCCCTCCTCACGGGCCATCCGCCGCGCGGCGGTCGTCACCGATGCGGTGAGCTGGCGACGCTGCTTGGTGAACTCCCGCAGCTGGGTGGCGTCGAGGTTCTCCTGCGCCTCGCGCAGCGCGGCACCGACGGCCAGCACCTGGTCGACCTGATCGGGGTCGCGGCGCACGAGCAGGTTGACCACCCACGCGGCCAGGGAGGACTTGCGAAGGCCCTTGATCGAGGCGGCGAGCGGCTTGTCGGCCTTGTGCTCCTTGACCAGCGCGTCGCGCGCCGGCGTGAAGTCGGCCAACGGCAGGGCGTAGAGCTCATCGGCGATCTCGAGCAGCGGGTCGGCCATGCCGCGATCCTAGGGCGGGCGGGACCTGCCGTTCGGAGGGAGCGTTGTGGACCCGGACCGCCTCCGTCATCATGGCCCGATGGGGAGCACCTCGCTGCCGAGGGGAGTCGCGGTCGACCACGCGCTCAGGTCGGACGCGCTGCTGGCCGTCGCCACCGTCGCGACGGCCGTCGTCGGGTTCGCCGCGCTCGTCCTGCTGCCGTACGCCGTCGCAGGCTTCATTCCCCCGGCAGGCGCCGACGTGCTGTGGCGCGTCGGCGGGCCGCTGGCCGTGGTCCTCGCGCCGCTCACCGCCGGCCTCGCGGCAGCATCGAGCCTGCTGGCGTTGTGGCGTGGCGACGACCTGGACAGCACCACACGTCGCCTCCACCTGACCGTGCTCGTCACCGTCGCGGTGTTCGCAGCCCTCCTCGCGTCATCCTTCGGCCAGGCTGCCTTCGGCTGGTGGCAGGACTGACCAGCACATCCGCCCGGCTCGCTTGGAGTGCGGTCGTGGACCCCCTCGACGACCTCCGGCAGACGATGAACACCAACGGGTGGGCGAACCCGCCGGGGTCCCAGCCCCGCCTCGGGCCCGCGCTGGGCAAGGCCGCGGCGCTGGTTCTGCTGCGCCCCCGATCGGCCTCTCGTGCCCCTGCGAGGGCGCATATCCGCCACGACCTGGCCGAGAAGTCGCCATCGAGGGCGCCCACGCCTGTGCGGTGTCGGCGTCGTACCTGACGCGTCAGGATCACCACACTGACCTCGACGAGTGTGCGATCAACCCATTCGGTGGGCCGCGGCCACTCCACGGGCGGCACCAGCCGGTGCTGCGCCTCGACAGCGCGGCCAGCCTGGAGCAGCTTCTGGTGAGGCGCTCCGGTGGGAGCCCGAGCACGACGGCCCGCCGGCCTGTCCCCCCGCGGAAAGCCGTCGACAGGACGCGGATGTCCGGAGCTCCGCACCAAGGTCACCAGCCGGGGAGCTCAGGACGTGCCTGTGGCCCCGCCATCGTGGTGACTGGCGGGGTGCGGGGCGGGGTCATGGTCGATCTGGCTCTTCGTTGGTCGAGGAGGGCGCCCTGGCGTCACCGTTGGTCGAGGAAGGCGCCCTGGCGCCCGTCACGAGACCCGGCTGATTGAGCGCGACCGTGCCATGTCGGTCGCGCAGGTACCTGTGGCCGTGCGGGCTGGTCCACTCGAAGACACCGGGCGCGACCATCGTGTAGCGCCAGGCGGAATGGGTCTTCAACCGGTGATGGAACCGGCAGAGCGCGGCGAGGTTCGAGGTGGTCGTCGGACCGGGTTGGTCGCGGCCGTCGGCTTCGGCGTCGTGGTCGTACTCGATGACGTGGTCGACATCCGCCCTGCGGGCGGGCCGGGCGCACCACGGGTAGACGCACGTGCCGTCGCGGAGGACGATCTGCTCGCGCAGCCATGTCGGGATCTCATACCCCGGTGCGGACAGCTCGGCGTTCAGGTCGATGACCGGCTTGACGGTCACCTTCGTCAACGTGTCGGCACACCAGCCCTGCACCTGCTCCAGCAGGACCAGGCGCTGGCCCTCCTCCATCCGACCGGTCGGCCCGAACACCGTCGTCGTTCCCACAGCCATCGCGTCGAAGTGGGCGTGGATGACGACCTCGCGCGCGGCCGGGACGTCGGTGGGGTGATTGGGTCTGGATACGCCGGCTCGTTCCTCACCGGCTGCTCGACCACCTGAGGACAGGTCGAGGGCGGTCTGGCTGCGGGCGAGGTTGCCCAGGGCCTTGGACCGGCGTACGTCGAGGGACTCGGTCGAGCCGAGCGCCTTCTGCACCGCAGCGTCCTGAGCGACGGCATGGTTGAAGTCCAGTGCATCAGCGATGCCGAGCACCGCGTCGAAGTGCATCGTCCCGCCGAAGTCGACGTCCTCGTCGTTCAAGGTGGCATGGCGGGGGTCGACGTAGAGGTGCCCGTCCTCCGGATCCGAGGTGGGGTCCGGGGCGGCGAGGTCGTAGCGCTTGATGGTCTCCGCGACGAGCCGGTCGAGCTGGGCGGGACCGATCCGCCCGGCGACCGCGGCGACCTGCGCATCCACCCAGCCCGCGGCCTCCATGGTCAGGGCCGGGACGGTGTGGATCGTCCTCTCCGCGACGGACCGCGCCCGCCACGCCGGGACCGCACCCGACTGGACCTGCGCCCACAACCTGGGGAGGCGATGCCGCAACTCCAATGCTTGGCCGATCAGCTTCTTCGCCGACGTCGTCGACATCCCCAGGACCGCGCCGAGCTCGGCGATGCAGAACTCCGCGACCAGGGGTGCACCCTCACCCGCGATCGGTTCCTCGTGCTCGCACCCCGGGACGGTGAAGGTCGCGGCGTGGTGGATCGACTCCGGTGGGTGCAGGTCGGCCCATCGGGCGGCCAGGTCGAGCTGCCGGGCCGCGGCGGCGTTCTCCGCCTCACGTTCGGAACGGATCGAGGCAAGCAGGACGGGGGCGGAGAGGTCGTCTCCGACAACCTCCGCGCCCTGCGCCAGTTCCTCGATCATGTGTTCGATTATACCGAGAACCACCGACACTCCCGGCGATGAATCGGATTTGTGGAGGGGCCTTGCAGACAGGTCTCGATACGCCCCGCTCGTCCCTCGCTCGACTCCCGACCACCTGTGGCAGAGGGGTCTCGTGACGGGACTTCGTCCCTCCTCGACCAACGGAACGGTCCGGTCTCGTGACGGGACTCCGTCCCTCCTCGACCAACGGAACGGTCCGGTCTCGTGACGGGACTTCGTCCCTCCTCGACCAACGGAACGGTCCGGTCTCGTGACGGGACTCCGTCCCTCCTCGACCAACGGGGGGATCGCCTCGACCAGCGGGGCGTGACTGCTACGCGCCCGTCTGCGGCGAGCCGAGGGCGGCGTACTCGACCTCCGTAGGGTACGGCGGCCAGGGGCACTCCTGGGTCACGCCGGTGGCCGCCCAGCCGAAGGACTCGTAGAGGCGGCGGGCCCGGTGGTTGTCGTCGAGCACCCAGAGCCGGCGGGCTCCGGCGGCCTGGGCACGCATGAAGCCCTCGCGCCCGAGGCCGGCGTTCCAGTGGTCGGGGCGCACCGCGAGGTGTCGCAGGGTGGACCCGTCGTGGGCGGCGAGGGCAACCAGGCCCAGCTCGTCCTCCACGACGTCCACCACGACCTCGGGGTCGTCGAGGAGGAGGGTCCAGCGGGCGAGGACGTCGTCGTCGGGGTAGGGCAGGTCGCCGAAGACGTGGGCGAGGCCGGCCCGGCTGGCGACCCGTTCCAGGTCGCGCAGGGCGACGACGTCGTCGGACGTGGCCCGTCGCCAGTCGTGGGAGGCAGTCACGGCCGACCCGCCTCGTCCCAGGCGCGGTGGGCAGCGACGGTGCGCTCCCACAGGCCCGCCCACTCGTCGGCGGTGACGTCGTCGACCGGCAGCAGGAGGTCGTCGACGAGCGCGGCGCGCCACTCGTCGTACGACGTCAGGTCGCACTGGTCGCGCGAGGTCGGCGTGAGGAGCTGGTGCACCAGCCCGCGGACCGTCCGCAGCTCGGGGCCGTCGATGCGCTGCGCCACGAGGACGCGACGGAACGGCGAGCCCTCGCCGCGGGCGAGCGTCTCGTGCGACGCGGCGATCGCAGCGGCCGAGTGGTCGCGTGAGGTGACGACCATCCCGCGCAGCACGCCGCCCGGGAGGTGGCGGTAGGTCCACGCCGCGGGCCCCGTGGGCCGGCCCGCCGCCTGCGCGCCGAACCCGGCACCGATGCCGAAGTTCCAGCCGTCGACGTCGTGGTCACCGCGCACCAGCGGCAGCGGCTCGGCGAAGCCCTCCCCCAGCCCCGCGTCGCACCACCAGTGGCCGCCGGGGTTGTCGTCGGTCGGCAACCCCGACACGACGAGCACCAGGTGGTTGAGGTCGGTGCCCAGCTGGTCCTCGGGCCGGGACCAGACGTGCCCGTGCCGCCGGCTGACCGAGAACCCGAGCTCGCCCAGCAGCCAGCCGAAGGCACCGTTCTGCTGGAAGCAGTAGCCGAGCCGTCCGCCGGAGGCGGCCCGTGCGACGCCCGCCGCGGGAGCCACGGGGTCGGGGCGCCCCAGCATGATCGACAGGTTGTCGTAGGGGATCCGGGCGACGTGGGCGCGGTGCACCTGCCGCAGTCCGTCGAGGGTGGCTGGCGGCCGGTCGGCGATCCCGAGCCGCTCGAGGTAGTCCTCGACCTGTGTCCTGCTGCCGCCCACTGGCGTCCTTCCTCCCCCGGCCGGACGATCTCCGGCCCCGAGAACGTACCCGTGCGGGGGTGAGACGGTCCCAGCTACCCGGACGTGGGGTCGTCCGCCTCGTCGAGGCCGTGCTCGATCGCCCACCGGGTCAGCTGGACCCGGTTGTTCATCTGCAGCTTGCGCAGCGTGTTCTGGACGTGGTTCTGGACCGTGCGGTGCGAGAGCACGAGCCGGGCGGCGATCTGCTTGTAGCTCATGCCGGTCGCGACCATCTTGAGGATCTCGGTCTCGCGCTCGGTGAGCTGGTCGCGGGGGTCGTCGGCCGGTCCGTCGGCGATCCGCCGGAACTCCCCGAGCACCAGGCCCGCGAGGCCAGGAGTGAAGACGGTGTCGCCCTCCGCGACGCGCTGCACGGCATCGATGAGCTCGGCGCTGGACGCGGACTTCACCAGGTAGCCGGTCGCACCGGCCTTGATCGCCTCGAGGACGTCGGCCTGCTCGCCGCTCGCCGAGAGGATCAGCACCCGGGCGGCCGGGTCGTGCTCCAGCATCATGCTGGTGACCTGGACGCCGCTGTTGTCGGGCAGCTGCAGGTCGAGGACGACCACCTGGGGAGCGGCGGCCGGGAAGCGCGCCATCGCCTCGCGGCCGTTGGCGGCCACGGCCACCACGTCGTGCCCGGCCGCGCGCAGGTCGCGCTCCACCGCATCGCGCCACATGGGGTGGTCGTCGACCACCATCACGGTCACCACTGTCGTTCCCCCGTCCCTGAGATGGGGGAATCGTAGACCTGCTACGCGCTCGGGGGGCTGAACCGTCCGCGACGGTGCACCAGCGGGTCACGGTCCTCGCCGACCACCACCTCGTCGAGAGTGCAGGTAACGAGCGTCGACCAGCCCACGGGCACGTCCGACTCCAGCGAGACGAGGGCCCATGTCGTCGCGTGGGCGAGCCGCGGCCCGTGCCCGGTGTCGACCCACTCCGCCATCCGGAAGGGGCCGCCCGGTGCCGGCGCGGTCCCCGCGAACGCCTCCGCCAGGTCGCGGTCCGGCCACGCCAGGAGCTGGACGACCGCGTGCCGGGTCTCGAGCAACGCCTCGGTGAGGTCGGCGTCGGGGTCGAGGAGCGCCAGCACCCGCCCGGGCTCCCCGCCCGCCACCATCCACGACGACACCGTCAGCCCGGACCGATCGCCGTCGTCCCCGGCGGTCCACAGCGAGACCGTGGCACCGTGCCGGCCGCGCAGTCGTCGTACGGGGTCGCGGTCGCCCTCCGGGTCGAGGAACGGGTGGGAGGTGTGGATCGTCACGAGCTCACGCTAGCGGGACGACCAGCTCCCACTCGGTGCCCCAGGTGCCGCTCTCGACGCGGGCGGTGCCACCGAGGTCCTCGACACGACCGCGGATCGAGGAGACGACGCCCAGCCGGCCCTCGTCCTCCGCCTGCTCCAGACGGCCGGGAGGGATGCCCGGGCCGTCGTCGCGCACCGAGACGGTGACGGCGTCGGGTGCGGCCTGGGCGAGGATCCACGCGCTGGCGTCGGGCCCCACGTGGGCGAGCACGTTGTCGAGGCATGCGCGCACGGCGGCGACGGTCTCGGTCGCGACGTGGGCGTCCACCAGCACGGCGGTGCCGGGGGTGGCGACCTCGACCCGCACCGGGTGTGCCGTCGCCATCGCCTCCAGGGCGCCGGCCAGGTCGACGCGGCCGCCCGCCGCGGTGGGCACGGTGTCCTGCTGTCGGATGAGGGAGCGCAGGCTACGCTCCTGCTCCCCCGCCAGCCGGGCAAGCTCCGCCCACTCGCCACCGGCTGCGGCACCGCGGCGTTGGGTCATGGCCAGCACCTGCAGCACACCGTCGTGCACGGCGCGGGCCAGCCGAGTGCGCTCGTCGGCGGCTGCCGCCGCACGCTCTGCCTCGTCCCGCTCGCGTGCCATCCGCTGCAGCGAGGCGCACATGTAGCCGACGACGGGACCGCCGATGAGGACGAGGAAGACGTTGCCGTAGTTGCCCTGGTCCACCTCCGAGCGCGGCACCAGGTCGACGAGCGCGATCGCGACGGCCGCGGCCAGGCCGCCGCGCCAGTGCCAGGCGATCGCCCATGCCAGCAGGGCGCCCATCACCCAGAACCCCGGGACGGTGGCGTTGAAGCCCTCGGACTTCACCCACGGTGTCGCGGCCATCGCCGCGAGGGTGATGGCGAGGTCGGTGACGAGCAGGAGCGGCGTGCGCCGTCGGCGGTCCTGGTAGAGCCAGATGGCCAGCACGGTCCAGAGGGCGATGGCCACCACGATCGACAGGCCCGCGGTCGGGTGGTCGAAGTTGTCGCGGCGGTAGGCGTTGAGGCCCACCATGTTGACGGTCACCACGACCCGGACGATCGCCAGCGCCGAGTAGAGCCGGTCCTCCACGGCCAGCGCGGAGTCGGCGCGCGGGGTCGGCGTCCGCGACGCCGGCGGCGCGCTCAGGACGCCTTCTGCTCCGGCCCGTCGCCGGCCTTGTCCTGGGCCGCCTGCTCGGCGGCGGCCTGCCGGGCCTTCTCCCGCGCCTCCTCCTTGGCCGCCTCCCTGGCCGCCTCCTTGTCGAGCTCCTTGGCCTTGCTGGCGTAGAGGTCGACGTACTCCTGGCCGGAGAGGCGCATGATCTCGTACATGATCTCGTCGGTGATCGAGCGCAGGATGTAGCGGTCGTTCTCCATCCCGGCGTAGCGGGAGAAGTCCAGCGGCTTGCCGAAGCGCACGACCGGACGCGTCCACGTGCCGTAGACCTTGCCGGTCGGGGCGACGACATCGGTGCCGACCACGGCGCACGGGATCACCGGCGCACCGGTCTCCAGGGCCAGCCTGGCCACCCCGGTCTTGCCCCGGTAGAGCCGGCCGTCGTGCGAGCGGGTGCCCTCGGGGTAGATGCCGAACAGGTCACCCTCGGCGAGGATCTTCATGGCCGACTTCATCGCGCCCTCGGCGGCGTTGGCACCCGAGCGATCGATCGGCACCTGGCCGGCGCCGGTGAAGAACTTCTTCTGGAACCAGCCCTTGATGCCGGGCGAGGTGAAGTACTCCGCCTTGGCCACGAAGGTGACCCGCCGGGTCAGCGTCAGCGGCATGAACAACCAGTCGGCGTACGACAGGTGGTTGCTCGCCAGGATGGCCGGGCCCTCCTCCGGCACGTGGTCCACGCCGTAGGCCTTGGGCCGGAAGACGAGTCGCAGCACAGGCCCGAGGGCGATCCACTTCAGGAACCAATACAGCACGCTGCCGAGCCTATCCCTGCTGCTCGCGGGTGACCCGTTCGATGAACTCCGCCGACTCGGCGAAGATGCGGTGTGCGTCGTTGTCGAGGGTCGCCACGTGGTAGCTGTCCTCGAGCACGCGCTCCTCGAAGTCCTTCGACGACAGCCCGGCGTGGAGCGCGCGCGAGGTCGAGATGTCCGCGACGTGGTCCTCCGCGGACCGGAACGACAGCACCGGGATCGTGATCCTGGGCAGGTCGCGCCGCAGCTGGGCCCAGCCGACCGACATCTCGTAGGCCGCCTTCAGCGGCATGACGGGATAGGCGACCTCGTCCACCCCGGGCTTCTTGATGTCGTTGCGGATGCCGGGGAACGCGGGCACGAAGCGCTTGAGCACCGGCAGCAGGAAGGCGTCCTTGCGCAGCGTGTCGACGGCCGCGTTGACGATGACGATGCCCGCCAGCTCCTCGCCCCGGTCGGCAGCGAGCCGCAACGACAGCGCAGCGCCCATGGACAGGCCCACCGCCACGACGGCGTCGTTCTCGGCCGCGAGCTTGTCGAAGGCGCCCTCGACGGTCGCCACCCAGTCGGACCAGGTCACGCGGTTCAGGTCCTGCCAGCGGGTGCCATGGCCCGGCAGCAGCGGCATCTCCACGGCGTACCCGCGTGAGGCGAGGTCCTCGGCCCACGGCCGCATGGAGGCGCAGCTGCCGGTGAAGCCGTGCTGGACGAGCACGCCGATGCGGCGTCCGCCGGTGAGCTCCGGCTTCGCAGCCGTGGACATCGGGGCGACGAGGGCGGCGTCGACGGGCGCGGCCGGGGTGCCGCGGAACGGGATCTTCACGGCGGTCAGTCTGCCGCATGCAACCTCCGCGCGGGTACCGTGATCGCGTGACGACTCCAGGCGACGAGAGCCGCACCGAGCTGGCCTGGCGCGAGATCGTGGAGCACTACGGCGAGCGCGCCGTGCTCCCCGACGACGCGACCGCGCGTGAGGCCGGACACGAGCCGGAGGCCGGGTCCGTCGACGCTGCGCCAGCCGCCCGCCCCGACACGATCGACGACGAGCTCGACGCCCCGCTGGCCGGCACCGATGACGGCCACCACGTCGAGGACGTGGGCGAACGCGAGGTGCACGACGACGTCCCCGAGGTCGAACGCTTCCACCCACCGGCCGCCCCGCCCTTCCCCCGTCCCCGTACCTGGCAGCGCGGGCTCGCGTGGACCGGCCTCTTCGTGGCACCCGTGCTGGCCCTCCTCGTCGGCCTGTTCTCCCTCGGCCTGCCGACCCTGTTCAGCTGGGCGCTGGTGGCCTGGTTCGTCGGCGGCTTCCTCTACCTCGTGCACGAGATGCCGCGCTCGCCCCGCGACCCGTGGGACGACGGCTCACGCATCTGAGCGGGACCCCTCCCGATAGGGTCGTGGAGTGGGATCCAGCGAGACGGTCGAGGTCACCGGCCACCTGATGGACAGCGGCATCCTGTCGCGGATCCTCGACGACATCCGCGACTACGGCGGTGACTACGTCATCGATCGCTTCGACGTGGGCCACGAGGCCAACGACCCGAGCAGCGCGCGGATCACGGTCGAGGCCGAGGACGAGGACTCGCTCCAGCGACTGCTGATGCGACTGCAGACCCGCGGCGTCAACCAGCTCGACCCCGGCGAGGCCGTCGTCGGCGTGGCCGAGCGCGACGGCGTGCTGCCTGACGGCTTCTACTCCACCACCAACCTCGAGACCCGGATCCGCCTCGAGGGCGCCTGGTACGACGTCGAGAACCCCGAGATGGACTGCGGCCTCGCGGTGATCGACTCCCCCGCTGGCGTGCGGGTGCGCACCGTGCCGATGTCCGACGTCGAGGCCGGCATGCGGATCGTGATCGGTGCCACCGGCATCCAGGTCTCCGTGCCCCGCCCCGACTCCGCGACGGACGCATCCGGCCAGCTCGTCGGCGAGACGCCGTACGACAAGCCCCAGGCGGTCCTGGTGCGCCAGGTCGCCGACGAGATGCGCCGCACCCGTGCCGAGGGGCGCCGGCTGCTCTGGGTCGCCGGGCCGGGAGTCGTGCACACCGGAGCGGTGCCGGCCCTGGTCGCGCTCATCCGCGGCGGCTTCGTCGACGTGCTCTTCGCGGGCAACGCCCTGGCGACGCACGACATCGAGTCCTCCCTCTACGGCACCAGCCTCGGCGTCGACCTGTCCGTCACCCAGGGTGTCGAGCACGGGCACGAGCACCACGTCCGCGCGCTCAACACCGTCCGCAAGGCCGGGTCGATCGCGCAGGCCGTCGCCGACGGCGTGGTGACCAGCGGGATCATGCACGCGCTCGTGACGCACCAGAAGCGCTACGTCCTCGTCGGCTCCGTGCGCGACGACGGACCGCTGCCCGACGTCCACACCGACGTCATCGAGGGGCAACGCGCCATGCGCGCCGAGATCGCCGACGTCGGCTACTGCCTGATGATGGCCACGCAGCTGCACTCGGTGGCCACCGCCAACATCCTCCCTGCGACGGTGCCGCTCGTGTGCGTGGACCTCAACCCCTCGACCGTGACCAAGCTCGCCGACCGCGGGTCAAACCGGGGCCGGGGCATCGTCACCGACGTGGGCCTGTTCCTCGAGCAGCTGGCCCTCGAGCTGGTGCCCGACTACCGCCGGGGCTGAGCCGCGAACAACGCCGCGCCGACCATCCCCGACCCGGGGCCGAGCCGACCGGCAACGAGGTCCGGCACGACGCGGTGGGCCGCCCCGACGAGGCTGCGCTGCAGGGCCGCCCGGGCGGGCTCGAGCAGCCGGTCACCAGCGGCGGAGACGCCGCCCCCGACCACCACGAGCTCGGGGTCGAGGGCCGCGACCAGGTTGGCCACGCCCACCCCGAGCCAGTCCCCGACGGACGCGAAGGCGCGCCGGGCGACCAGGTCGCCCTCCTCCGCGGCCGCGGTGACCATCGGTCCGGTGATCCGGTCGACGTTGCCGTCGCTCATCTCCTGCAGGACCGACGGCTGCTCGGCCATCAGGGCGCGGGCGGTGCGGACGAGTGCGTTGCCGGACGAGTACTGCTCCCAGCACCCGCTCCGGCCGCACTCGCACGCGCGGCCGTCGGGCACCACCTGCATGTGGCCGAACTCCCCGGCCATGCCGTTGGCGCCCCGGAGGACGACGCCGTCGAGCAGCACAGCTCCTCCGATGCCCGTGCCCATCGTGATCATCAGCGCGGACGTCGCACCCCGGGCGGCGCCGTGGTGCGCCTCGGCGCGCGCGGCGCAGTTCGCGTCGTTGTCGAGCGCCACGGGACAGCCCAGGCGCGCCTCGAGCAGGTCCCGCAACGGTTCGCCCTGCCACGGCAGGTGGGGTGCGAACCGCACCCGCTCCCCCGCCGAGTCCACGAAGCCGGCCGCGGCCACACCCACCGCGGTCAGCGCGCGGCCCCCGGCCGCCTCCAGGATCGCCTCGACCAGCGCGTCCTCGACGTGGCTGGTCACCACACGCCGGCCCGGCGTCGTGCGCCGGGCGGTCCGGCCGACCGCCCCGTCGGCGCCGACCACCCCGGCCAGCACCTTGGTGCCGCCGATGTCGACGCCGACCACGACTCCGGGATCCCCGGCCGCGACCTCGCTCACGCGTGGCTCACTCGTCCTCGGGCCAGTCGTCGGCGAGGTCGATGTGCTCCACGCCGTCCGGCTCCTCCGAGCCGGCGGAGCGGTCCGGCGTGGTGGCCATCACGGCCGCGGCCGCCTGGGCCAGTGAGGCAGCAGCGGAGGCGAGGTGGGCCGTGACCTCGGGGCTCAGCTGCCGCACGGCGTGCACCGCGCGGCAGACCGGGCACACGGTGCACTCCGACGCTCCGGTCGCGAGGTGCTCGTTGAGGTCGTGGGCGGACGCCGCCGCGTGCGCGGCCAGGTCCGACAGGCCCTCGCCGGCCTCGCCCGCCTGGTCGCGCGCCCACCCGGAGAGCGCACCGAAGAGCTTGGCTGCCTCGTCGGCCAGCGAGCCGACCTCGTGGGCGTCACCCGCGTCGCTCACGTGGTCTCCTGTCGGGTGGTGCCGGCGTCGGGCTGGTCAGCGGAGGTGGGGTCGGCGAACCTGACCTGGATCTCCCCGTCGCGCACCCGGGCACCCGCCACGCGATGGCGTGCCAGTCCCGAGGGCAGCGTCAGGAGACGACGATACGACGCCACCGAGACGACCAGCTCGTCGCCCTTGCGTGCGAGACGGACCTCGTCCTGCACGGCGAGCGGCAGCGGGAAGGACAGGACACGGCCGCCCGGGACGGGGCGCACGCGCAGCCCGGTCCGGTCCCCGGGGGCGGCGAGCGGGTCGCTGCCGTCGTACAACGTTCGGGCGAGGTCGAGCAGCTCGTCGCGGCCGACCGGTTCGGAGTCGCGGTAGACCGAGGTCCTCAGGTCGAGCCCGGCGAAGGAGTCGGCGGCGTCGGCGAGCACCCGGCGCTGCGACTCGACCCACGCGGTGCGCCAGGGGTCGGCGTCGTCGTCGGGGAACACGCGGTTCACGACCGCCGCGTCGACGGTGTAGCCGAAGAGGGTGAGGAACGTGTAGGCCCGGCGCGCCTCCGCGAGCACCACCGACTCGGGAGTCAGCACCAGCCGTACCGACGTCTCCGGCCCGGTCAGCACGGCGCGTACGTCGTCGAGCTCGGCGTGCAGCCGCTCGATCGCGTCGAACACCGAGTCTCCCGGCATCGGCACGCCGGCAGCACGGGTCAGCACCGGCTTGAGCGCCTTGACCACCCGCCGCTCCACCGGGAGGACACGGGTCATGTACCAGCCCAGCGCCTCCGGCAGCGCGAGGAGGCGCAGGGTCTCGGCGGTGGGAGCACAGTCGACGACGAGCACGTCCCACGCCCCCGACCGCGCCTGGGCGCGCACCTCGAGGAGGGCGAGGACCTCCTCGGCGCCCGGGATCACGGTCAGCTCCTCGGCCGCCACCGGGTCCACGCCGGCGACGTCGAGGACGCTCAGGAGGTAGCCCTGGATGTCACGCCACGAGCGCTCGAACCGGTCCTGGGCGTCGACGTGCTGCAGCCACAGGTTCTCCTCGACCTGGCTGGGCTCGGCGCTCGGCGGCACGTCGAGCGCGTCGGCCAGGGAGTGCGCGGCATCCGTCGAGAGCACCAGCGTCCGGTGCCCGGCCGCAGCGCTCGCGCACGCCGTCGCGGCAGCCAGGGTCGACTTGCCCACACCGCCCTTGCCGGTGAAGAGGAGGATCCGCATCCCGGACCCGGGCGTCAGAGCGACTCGACGCGCTTCTTGAGACCCTTCAGCGCGGTGTCGATGAGGATCTTCTCGCCCTTGCGCTTGAGCATCCCGATCAACGGGATGCTCACGTCGAGCGCCAGTCGGTAGGTCACCTCGGTGCGGCCGTCGCCGAGGTCGACGAGCGTGTACGCGCCGTCGAGCGCCTTGAGCATGATGCCCTCGACGAGGGTCCAGGTGACCTCACGGTCACCGTCCCAGTCGTAGGCCAGCGTGTACTGGTCCTTGATCGGCGAGACGTCGAGGGCGAAGTAGACCTGCTCCGCGCGGTCGCCGACGCCCTCCGCGCGGACCTCGGCGGTCTGCACTCCCTTCGCCCACTCCGGGTAGGACTCGAAGTCGGCGATGACGGCCATGACGTCGGCCGGCGGGGCGTCGACGGTGATCGACGAGGAGGTCTGTTCGGCCATGGCCGGAGCCTAGCCCAACCGCTCAGGCCCTCTTGCCGCAAGCGGCTGCGAGGCTCGGAATGCTCGCCCGGCGAGCCGGGCGAGATTCCTCAGGAGATAGCCTGCGCACGCACTGACCGCTTCCCAGGAGGTTTCCTCGTGCGTGAGTTCTCCACGCCCCTCTCCACCGTCATCCCCACGACGGGGAACCTCACCGACGACGTGGTCACCAATGCCCGGGAGGCCGGGGACGTCGCGGTCTTCAGCCGTGACACCGGCGACGGCTGGGCGGACGTCACCGCCGCGGAGTTCCACGACGAGGTGCGCGCGGTGGCCAAGGGGCTGATCGCCGCCGGTGTGGAGGCCGGCGACCGCGTCGCGCTGCTCTCCAAGACCCGCTACGAGTGGACCCTCTTCGACTACGCCATCTGGTTCGCCGGAGCGGTGACGGTGCCGATCTACGAGACCTCGTCCGCCGAGCAGATCGGCTGGATCCTCGCCGACTCGGGCACGCGCGCCGTCGTCGCCGAGGGCGCGGACCACCTCGCCCGGGTGCGCGAGGCACGACAGGCCGGCGACCTCGCCGAGCTCCAGCACGTCTGGTCGATCGCGGACAACGCCGTCGACGTGCTCGGCCGCCTCGGTTCGGACATCTCCGACGAGGTCCTCGAGCAGCGGCGTACGACCGCCACCCCGGGCGACCTCGCCACCCTGATCTACACCAGCGGCACCACCGGCAAGCCCAAGGGCTGCATGCTCACCCACGGCAACTTCATGTTCGAGCTCGGTGTCGCGGTCGACGAGCTGCACGAGCTCTTCGACAAGGAGGGCGCCTCGACGCTGCTCTTCCTGCCGTTGGCCCACGTGTTCGCCCGGATCATCCAGGTGGGCTGCGTGAAGAGCCGGGCCCGGATGGGCCACAGCGCCGACATCAAGAACCTCGTCGCCGACCTCGGCGAGTTCCAGCCGACGTTCATCCTCGCCGTGCCACGTGTCTTCGAGAAGGTCTTCAACACCGCCTCGCAGCGCGCCACCGCCGACGGCCGGGGCAAGGTGTTCGACCGCGCCGCCGACGTGGCCATCGCCTACTCCCGTGCGCTCGACGGCACCAGGGTGCCGCTGCGGCTGCGCGCCCAGCACGCCCTGTTCGACAGGCTCGTCTACGGCAAGCTGCGCCAGGCCCTGGGCGGCTGCTGCACGTACGCCATCTCCGGCGGCGCGCCGCTCGGTGACCGGCTCGGCCACTTCTACCGCGGCATCGGCCTCGTCGTCCTCGAGGGCTACGGGCTCACCGAGACCACGGCCGCCCTCTCGGCCAACCTCCCCGACGCAACGAAGATCGGCACCGTCGGACGACCGCTGCCGGGCACCAGCGTCCGCGTCGCCGACGACGGCGAGCTGCTCTTCAAGGGGGGCCAGGTCTTCACCGGCTACTGGGGCAACGAGGCCGCGACCCAGGAGGCGCTCGGCGGCGAGGGCTGGTTCCACACCGGCGACGTCGGCGAGGTCGACGAGGAGGGCTTCGTCCGGATCACCGGGCGCAAGAAGGAGATCCTGGTGACGGCCGGTGGCAAGAACGTCGCGCCTGCGGTCCTCGAGGACCGGCTCCGCGCCCACGCGCTGGTCGACCAGTGCCTCGTCGTCGGCGACGGCCAGCCCTTCATCGGGGCCCTGGTCACGATCGACCGCGAGACGTTCCCCGCGTGGGCGGCGCAGCACGGCAAGACCGGTGACGTGGCCGACCTCGTCGACGACCCCGACCTCGTGGCGGCCGTGCAGGAGGCCGTGGACGACGCCAACAAGGCCGTCTCCAAGGCCGAGTCGATCCGCAAGTTCACGATCCTGCCCGGTGAGTGGAGCGAGGAGGGCGGTCAGCTGACCCCCAGCCTCAAGCTCAAGCGCAACGTCGTGGTGCGTGAGGCGCGCGCCGAGATCGACGCGCTGTACCTCTCCTGAGCCTGCGGGCTAGACCATGACTACGACGGACTAGTCACTTCGGACTACCCGTAGGCCACCATCGGGTGGTTTGTCAGGCTTAGCCCACGACAGCGCCCGCGGCGCCCCTAAGTTCTTCGATGCACGAGAGGACGTCGGGGCCACTCGTGGACTGGAGACGGTGGCACAGGCACCTTCAACGGTCGGTTGACCTCCCGGCACGTTGCTGAGCGAACCCCCGCTCCTGACACCGAAGGAATGCCTGATGGCGCGTCGTTCCGTACTCCTCGCCCTGGCCATCGTGACGGCCCTCGTCGGCACCTTGCTGATCGTCATGTACGTCCAGGGCATCGACAACCGGGCCACCGAGGGCCAGGAGCTGGTCGAGGTCCTGGTCGCCAAGGACATCGTCAACGCCGGCGAGTCCGTCTCGGCCGCCGAAGAGGCCGGGAAGTTCGAGAAGAGGGAGATCCGCCGCGACGACCTCGTCCCGGGTGCCCTCTCCTCCTCCACCAGCGTCACCGGCCTGGTGGCCACCGGCAACATCTACCCGGGCGAGCAGCTGATCGCGGACAAGTTCGGCAACGTCGGCGACGCTGAGACCCTGGTGATCCCGGACGACATGCTCGCCATGTCCGTCGAGCTGAGCGACCCCGAGCGCGTCGCCGGCTTCGTGAACCCGGGCTCGGAGGTCGCCGTGTTCGTCACGGTCAGCGACCCGAAGTCGTACACCCGGGTCCTGCTGACCCGCGTCACCGTCATCGGCGTCGGCACCACCACCACGACGTCGCGCACGGTCACCGACGAGACCGGGGCCCAAACGGTGGAGGAGGTCCCCAAGACGATCCTGACGCTCGCGCTCAGCCAGAAGGAGAGCGAGAAGCTCATCTGGGCCGACCGCTTCGGCGACCTGAACTTCGCCCTGCTGAGCGACAAGACCAAGGTCGTCGACCAGAAGGGTGTCGACGCCCCCATCGTCCTGCCCGGCCTCCCCGCCGCTGCCGTGAGCTGACCATGACTGCCATTCTCGAGCCCGACGCCGCCAGCCGCGCGATCCTCCAGGCGATGCTCCACGGATCCACCGGGGTGGCGAGCGCCGAGGCCCTCTCGGACCACATCCAGTCCTCGCCCGCCGAGTTCGCCGTGGTGATCGGCCCCAGCATCACCACCGACGAGGCGGCCTCCTTCGCCCAGTGGGCGCGGGTGAACCGCCCCGACCTCGGCGTCATCCTGCTGCGCGACACCGTGGACGCCGGGACCTTGTCGCTCGCCCTGCGCAGCGGGATGCGGGAGGTCGTGCAGAGCAAGGACCTCGCCGGCATCACGACCGCCGTCCAGCGGGCCCGCTCGGTCGCCAGCGCCATCGGTCAGACGATGCTGGGCGAGGTCCAGGCCGCGGCCGAGGAGGCCAAGGCCCGCCTGGTCGCCGAGGCGGAGGCCCAGCGCGCCGCCGACGAGGCGCCGCAGGGCAAGCTGTTCACCGTCTTCTCGACCAAGGGCGGCGTCGGCAAGAGCCTGGTCGCGGTCAACACCGCCGTGGCGCTGTCCCAGCGCGGCCACCGGGTGTGCCTCGTCGACCTCGACGTCAACAGCGGCGACGTGGCGATCATGCTCCAGCTGTCACCCAGCCGGAACGTCAACGACCTGGTGGGCTTCCGCGGCGGCATCGACGAGGGTGCCATCGAGTCGCTGCTGACCAAGTACACCGACACCATGTCCGTGGTCGCAGCACCGGTCCACCTCGACTCCCCCGACCAGGCCTCCGCGGACGACATCGGGCAGCTCCTCGACGGCCTCAAGGCGATGTTCGAGTACGTCGTGGTCGACACCTCGGGCGTCTTCGACGACCAGGCCCTCGCCGCGCTGGACCGCTCGGCCAGGATCCTCCTGGTCGGCACGCTGGACATCCCCGCGCTGAAGGGGGTCAAGCTGGCGACCAGCACGCTGGACCTGCTCAACTTCCCGCGCGAGTCATGGAACTTCGTGCTCAACCGCGCCGACGCGAAGGTCGGCCTGACGCAGTCGGAGTTCGAGTCCACGCTCGGCCTCAAGGCCGACGCCACTCTCGTCTCGAGCCGCGAGGTCCTCGCCGCCGTCAACCGGGGTGAGCCGCTGGTCAGCGCCTTCCCGGCGAACGCCAACAGCAAGGCACTCACCACCTTTGCCGCCACCCTCGCCCAGGCGTACGCCCAGGACGACGGGGTGGCCGCCGCTCCCGCTGGCCGCAAGGCCAGCCGTCTCCGCATGAGGAAGGGCTGACATGAGTCTCACCGACCGTCTCGCTGCCGCATCGCGCACACGCTCCCCCGAGAGCCCTGCTCCCGGTGCGCCCGCAGCCGCCCCCACCGGCGGTGCCCCGACCGGCAACGCACCGGTCAAGGCCGTCGAGACCGAAGCGGGCCGGCGGCGCGCCGCGGCCCGCGCCACCGGCAACGACCCCTACAAGGACCTCAAGCGCATCGTGCACGGGCGCCTGGTCGGCACGCTCGGCCCCACCCTGTACGACGCCCACCTGACGCAGTCCGACCTCGAGCAGCAGGTGCGCCTGGCCCTGCAGACCACGCTCGCCGAGGTCGACATGCCGATGTCGTCCGCGGACAAGTCGCGCATCTCCCAGGAGATCGCCGACGACATCCTCGGCTACGGACCGCTCGAGCCGCTGCTGCGCGACCCCAACCTCTCCGAGGTCATGGTCAACACGTTCGAGGACATCTACGTCGAGCGCAGCGGCAAGCTCGTGAAGGTGGACGCCACGTTCGCCGACGAGGCCCACCTGCGGCGCACCATCGACAAGATCGTCAGCAAGATCGGCCGACGCGTCGACGAGACGAGCCCGATGGTGGACGCCCGTCTGCCCGACGGCAGCCGTGTCAACGCGATCATCCCGCCCCTGGCCCTCGACGGGTCCAAGCTCACCATCCGCAAGTTCTCCGAGGACCCCTACACCGTCGAGGACCTGATCAACTTCGGGACGCTCAGCCGCGCCTCGGCTGACCTGCTCGAGGCCTGCGTCCGCGGCCGCCTCAACATCCTGGTGTCCGGTGGTACCGGCGCCGGCAAGACGACGACCCTCAACGTGCTGTCCTCCTTCATCCCCGACGACGAGCGCATCGTCACCATCGAGGACGCCGCCGAGCTCCGGCTGGTGCAGGACCACGTGCTGCGGCTCGAGTCGCGCCCGAGCAACATCGAGGGCAAGGGCGCGGTCACCATTCGCGACCTGGTGAAGAACTCCCTCCGCATGCGTCCCGACCGCGTCGTCGTCGGTGAGATCCGTGACGCCGCGGCCCTCGACATGCTGCAGGCGATGAACACCGGCCACGACGGGTCGATCTCGACCCTCCACGCCAACACGCCGCGTGACGCGCTCTCGCGCCTCGAGACGATGGTGCTCATGGCGGGCATGGACCTGCCCGTGCGCGCCATCCGTGAGCAGGTGGCCAGCGCCGTCGACCTGATCATCCAGCAGTCGCGCCTCAAGGACGGCACCCGCCGCATCACCGCCATCACCGAGATCGTGGGCATGGAGGGCGACATCATCACGACGCAGGACGTGTTCCTCTTCGACTACTCCGCCGGCATGAACGAGCAGGGCAAGTTCAAGGGCGGGCTCGAGTCGACCGGCCTGCGTCCCCGCTTCCTCGAGCGGCTCGCCGACCACGGCGTGCACCTCAACCCCGCCGTGTTCACCGTGGGCGGCGCCCGATGAGGTCGGCCGCGCGCTGGCTCGCCGGCGCGCTCGCGACGTCCGCGCTGGCGCTGTCCGCCGGTGCCCCGGCGTTCGCCGAGGACGAGATCAGCATCGACCACGTCGACACCGACCGGGGCACGGTCAACCTGCTGCTGTCGACCGACGGGCTGCCCCAGGGCACCGACGTCGACGCCGCACAGGTGTTCGTCGAGCTCAACGGCTCCGCCGTGGAGTCGTCGGCCAAGCTCGTCGACGCCGGCGACATCGACCGATCGACCGTGATCGTCCTCGACGCGAGCAACAGCATGAAGGGACAGGGCAAGTTCGACGCGGCCACCACCGCGATCAACGCCTTCCTCGACAGCGCGCCGGAGGACGTCGCGATCGGCCTGGTCGCGTTCGCCGGAAAGGTGACCACCACGGTCTCCCCCACCATCGACCACGAGGACGTGCGCCGCGCCCTGGCCGACGTCACCCTGGCCAAGGGCACCAGCGTCTACGACGGCATCGTCGAGGGCGTGAGGCTGCTCACCGACGAGGGCTCGCGCAACCTCCTCGTGCTCTCCGACGGCGCCGACACCGGCAGCGACATGACCCTCGAGGTCGCCACCGCTGACGCCCAGGAGGCCGACGTCGTCGTCGACGTGGTCTCCCTCGTGCAGGGCGCCAAGTCCGACGAGCTGGCCACCGTGGCCACCGAGACCAACGGCTCGGTCATCCCGGCCGACCCGGCCGTGCTCACCTCCGTCTTCAACGAGCGGGCGAACGCCCTCTCCCAGCAGCTGCTGGTCACCTTCGAGGCGCCGTACGCCAGCGGTGAGGACGCCAACATCGACGTCATCGTCGAGGCCGACGGCGCGCAGTTCCACGACACCGCCTTCACGACGCTCGGTCCGGGCTTCGCCGTCCCCGACGTCGTCGACTCGGGGAAGGCCCTCATCGGCAACACCGGGATGCTCCTGGGAGCCGTTGCCCTCGCCATCGGACTGTTCGGCCTGCTCGCCACCGCCATGATGAGCGCGGGCGACAACAGGTCCCAGTCGGTCAAGCAGCTCGAGGCCTACTTCAACGGCACGCCCGCGGCCACGAAGGGCAAGAAGCGCCAGGCGAGCCCGTCCGACCTCAAGGGGTCCGCGGTCTCGGTCGCCAACAAGCTCGTCAGCAAGGACCTGGAGACCAAGATCTCCCAGCGCCTCTCCGGCGCCGGCTCCGCGCTCACCGCGTCGGAGTGGGTGCTCGTGCACGCCGGCATCGTCTTCGTCGGCGGGCTGGTCGGCCTGATCATGGGGGGTCTCGCGCTCAGCATCCTGTGCCTGCTCCTCGGCATCGTGCTCCCCTGGGTCTACCTGAAGTTCCGGCACGGCCGCCGCCTCAGTGCCTTCAACGCTCAGCTCGCGCAGACGCTCGGACTGATGGCCGGAGGCCTCCAGGCCGGACTGTCGCTGCCGCAGGCTGTCGACACCGTGGTGAAGGAGGGTCACGAGCCGATGGCCGGCGAGCTCCGCCGAGCGCTCGTCGAGCAGCGGCTCGGCGTCGACATCACCGACGCCCTGGACGGTGTCGGTGAGCGGATGGAGAGCGACGACTTCGCCTGGGTCGTCATGGCCGTCCGCATCCAGCGCGAGGTCGGCGGCAACCTCGCCGAGATCCTCCACACGGTCGCCGACACCCTGCGCGAGCGGGAGTACCTCCGCCGCCAGGTCAAGGCACTCAGCGCGGAGGGACGGCTGTCGGGCTACATCCTGTGTGGCCTGCCCCCCTTGATCTTCTTCTACATGACCTTCGCGAACCCCGACTACGTCCGGCTGCTCTACACGACGCTGCCCGGCTACATCATCATCGGTGTGGCACTCTTCCTCCTGAGCCTGGGTGCCTTCGCGATGGCCAAGCTCGCCACGGTGGAGGTCTGAGATGATCCTGTACATCGGAGCCGGACTCGTCTTCCTGGCCCTCGTCCTGGCGATGTCGATGGTCGGCGTCGTCAACAAGGAGCGTCGCGGCGTCGCACGCTCGATGGCGGCGATCCAGGCCATGAGCCAGAACACGCCCGACATGCTCAAGACCGAGCTCGAGCGTCCCTTCGCCGAGCGCGTGCTCGGACCGCTGGGCGACCAGCTCGTCGGCACCGGACGCAAGCTGGCGCGCGCCGACACTGCCGAGAAGCTCACCTACCGCCTCAACGTCGCCGGCAACCCGCCCGGCTGGGACGCCAACAGGATCATCGGCCTCAAGGTGCTCGGCCTCGGCGTGTTCGGTGGCATCGGATTCCTCTACATCGCCGGTATGGGTTGGCCGTTCGTCCGGATGATCATCGCAACGGCGTTGGTAGCGGCTTTCGGCTACGTGCTGCCAAACGTCTTGCTCTTCAACGCCGGACAGAAGCGCGAGAAGCTGATGCGCAACGCGCTTCCCGACGCGCTCGACCTGCTGACAGTATCTGTGGAAGCCGGCCTCGGCTTCGACGCGGCTGTCGATCGGGTCGCCCGCAACACCGACGGACCCCTCGCCGCCGAGTTCGCGCGTCTCCTGCAGGAGATGAACATCGGCGTGGGGCGCACCGACGCGATGCGCGCCATGGCCGAGCGCACCTCGCTCGACGACCTCAAGTCGTTCTGCTTGGCGATGGTGCAGGCGGACAGCCTCGGCATCCCGATCGGGCGCGTGCTGCGCATCCAGAGCGGCGAGATGCGCACCAAGCGTCGTCAGCGGGCTGAGGAGAAGGCCCAGCAGGTGCCGGTCCGGATGATGATCCCGCTCGTCCTCTTCATCCTGCCCTGCCTGTTCCTGGTGATCATGGGCCCGGCTGCGATTCAGATCGCCGACACCTTCGGAAGCCAGTGAGCCGATGCGCCTGACCAACCGGGTGGACAGGGCTGGCTCTCGCAGCGGCCTGCAGTACACCTGGCGGGTCACGACGGCGATCCGGGTGTTCGCACTCGCGCTTGCCGCAGGCATCGTCTTCTCCGACGACCGGGCCGGCGTCTCCGGCCCCCTTCTGGCCGCGCTCGTGGTGATCGCGGGAGCGGGCGCGGTGCTCGACTGGACACCAGAGCTCAATCGCACTTCGTGGACGGCGGCGGCCGAGATGCTGCTGGCAGCGCTGATGCTGGCCAGCGCCGACGCCTCCGTCGGTCTGTACGCCTACCTCGCCGCCCCTCCGGTCCTGACGGGCGTGCGCCACGGATTCGTCACCACTGTGAACGTCGCGTTCGTCGGTGCCCTCGGCGTGGTGGCGGCGGCGGCATCCGGATCTGACCCCCGCCCCGAGCTCGTGGCCGCCGGACCGTGGGTCCTCAGCGGCCTCGGCGCCGGGCTGCTGACGAGCTGGCAGTCCCGCTCGGTACGCGACCAGGACGCTCGTCGGGCGCCGTACCAGGCCGCGCACCAGGTGATGGCCCAGCTCCACGGGCTGGCGCGCCGGGGCGAGGTCGGCCTGGACAGCGCCCAGCTCGCAGCCGACCTGGAGGCCGACCTCCGTCGCCGGACGGGCGCGGTGGACTCGGCGGTCTTCACCTGCTCGGCGGAGGACGGGCTGGTGCTGACCTCCAGCTACGGCGAGATCGCGACGCTCGAGGCGGAGATCGACCGGGACCCCGAGGCTCGCTCCCCCGGCGTCCGCGTCCTGACGATCCACGGGACCGACGGGACACTCGGCCACCTGGTCCTCGGCGGCGTCCTGCGCTGGACGGACGACATCGCCAACACGGCAGCCGAGGTGATCGACGACTTCGCCCTGCGCATGGACACCGCCGTGCTGTTCGACGAGGTACGGCAGATGGCGACGTCCGAGGAGCGCAACCGGTTGGCCCGCGAGATGCACGACGGCGTGGCGCAGGAGATCGTCGCGCTCGGCTACGTGGTGGACGAGATCGAGTCGATCTCGGACGAGCCCCAGACCCGGGAGCTGGCCGGGACGTTGCGCCAGGAGATCAGCCGCGTCGTGAGCGAGCTGCGCCACTCGATCTTCGACCTGCGGCACCAGGTCACCGACCGGCGACTGTCCGGCGCCCTCGCCGAGTACGTGCGCGACCTCAGCGCCGGCACGGACCTGCGGGTCCACCTCACCTTCGACGAGTCCGGGGACGCCCTGTCCTCACGGACCGAGAGCGAGCTGTTGCGGATCGCCCAGGAGGCGATCGGCAACGTGCGCCGCCACTCCATGGCCCGCAACCTCTGGGTCGACTTCGTGACCGACGGCGTCGCGCTCGACCTGCGGATCGAGGACGACGGCATCGGCAACGCCAGGCCGAAGGACCGTCACTGGGGACTGCAGACCATGTCCGAGCGCGCCACGGGCATCGGCGCTTCCCTGCAGGTCTGCGAGCGCCCGGGCGGCGGCACCCTCGTCCACCTCCACACAGACCACACCACCAGAGTCCGAGAGAGGAGTGCTCGCAAATGAGCACCACCGTCATGCTGGTCGACGACCACGAGCTGATCCGCCAGGGCCTTGCCCGCGCCTTCGAACGCGACGACGACATGCACGTCGTGGGTCAGGCCGGCAGCGTCAACGAGGGACTCTCGGTCTTCCGCGAGGTGTCGCCGGACGTGGTCGTCACCGATCTCCAGCTTCCCGACGGGCTGGGCCTGGAGATCGTGCGCGCGGTGCGCAGCGAGAGCGACACCGTGGGTCTCGTCGTGCTCACCATGCACGCCGGGGACGACCAGATATTCGCCGCCATGGAGGCCGGCGCCTCGGCCTTCGTGGGCAAGGACAGCAAGGCGTCCGAGGTCGTCAGCGCAGCCAAGCACGCTGCCGTCGCGCCCCGCACATTCCTCTGCGCCGGCCTCAGCGCGGCCATGATGCGTCGCGCCACGACGCCAGCCGCCCCGCGGCTCTCCGGTCGCGAGGAGGAGGTGCTCACGCTCCTCGCCGAAGGTCTGGGCACCAGCGACATCGCCGGCCGGCTCTACCTGAGCGAGTCCACTGCGAAGACCCACATCACGCACATCTACCAGAAGCTGGGAGCCGCGAACCGCGCACAGGCGCTGGTCACGGCAATGCGGATGGGGATGCTGGACCGCCTCTCCTCTGCCGATCGCCTGCGCTGACACGAGGAAGTGTCATCCGGCGCGTCATTGCGGGTGGTCGAACGATAGTCACATCGGACTATCCACTCGCAGCCGTTCACCCGATCCGCCGGGATACGAAGTCGAGCAGAGTATTCCTCGACGGGTCCTCGTGGGCTCGGGGCTCATCACATACGACTTACCAAAAGGGGAAACACCATGATCGAGAAGTTCATCACCCTCATGCTCATCGGCCGCGAGGACGAGGAGACGGGCGCAACCGCCGTCGAGTACGGCCTGATGGTCGCCCTCATCGCGATCGTCATCATCGGCGCCGTCACCCTGCTGGGTGGCAACCTGGAGACCCTCTTCAGCTCGATCGCCAACGCGATCTGACGAAGGGTCCGCCAAGACCTCGGTGGGTCGGCGCCGTGCAGAGCACGGTGTCGGCCCATCGCCCTTTCCGAGAGGAGGACTCGAATGTTCGATCCTTTGACTGACGAGCGCGACGAGCGCGGCGCCACTGCGGTCGAGTACGGCCTCATGGTCGCGATGATCGCCATCGTGATCGTCGGTGCGATCACCCTGTTCGGCCAGGGTGTGGTACAGCTCTTCTCGATCCCAGCGGGTATCTTCGACGGACCTTGATCAGCTCTCCGCCAACGCGAGGCGCTGCAGCGCCGTGGGGTGCGACCCCCACCACCACTGCGACCAGGCCGGCGGCGTCGGGTCCGCCAACGATCGCCGCGCCAGCATCAGCTGCATCTCCCTGAAGGCGGCCGGGTCACCGGTCGCCTTCAGTGCGTCCACATCGGCCCGCGTCTCGATCCGTCGGCTGATCCCGTTCTCCACCGGGCTCGCCAGCTGGGAGCCGACCGCCAGCAGGGCCATCACCAGGGGTACGACGGACGCCCTCCGCATCCGGTCGCCCCCGACGACCAGGCCGAGCAGGCCGACGCCGAACGCGGCGCCCAGCGCCCCGAGCACCGTCCCCGTGAGCACGTCGTCGTGCCGGGCGTGGGCCAGCTCGTGGGCCACGACCGAGAGCACCTGGTCCTCCGGCAACGAGTCCACGAGCGTGTCGTAGAGGACCACGCGGCGGGTGCCCGAGAAGCCCGACACGTAGGCGTTCAGCGTCGTCGTACGCCGTGAGGCATCGGCCACGAGCACGTCGTCGACCGGCACCCCCTCCTCGTCCGCCACGGCGAGCACCGCCGTGCGGAGCCGGCCGTCTGGCAGCGACGTGAACGAGTTGTAGAGCGGCTCGACCACGAGCGGGTAGACCAGCGAGCCGACCAGCACGAGTGCGGCCGCGAGCGCCGCCCCGAGGACGACCCAGGCGCGCCGCCAGCGGCGGGCCAGCCCGACCAGCACCAGCAAGCCGAGCGAGGTCACCACGATGCTGACCGCCGCGCCCGTGCCGACGTCGCGGGCGTAGCCCCACCACGACTGGGTGGACAGACCGTGGTCGAGGCGGTGCTGCTGGAGGGCGATGCCGAACGGAAGCGCGAGGAGCCGCAGGACCAGCGTCACCAGCACGACGGCCAGCGGCACCCGGACCCACCAGCGACCGGGCAGGTGGCCGGTGATCCGCTCCCGCACCCGGGTCGAGGCCAGGACGCCGACCGCGGCCAGCTGGAGCGCGAGGCCGGACCAGCTCCACAGCCGGGACCAGGACGCGTAGTGCTCCCCCAGCGCGATCTCCGTGGGGGAGAACACCGACCCCGCGGGCACCGGGTCGGGGGTCCCGCCGGGGACGGGGCTCCACGGCACCAGCCAGGCGGCCGCCACCACGAAGGCCAGGCCGGCGAGGAGGACCACGCCCCAGGCCGGGAAGCGATCGCGGGCACGGGAGGTGGGGCGGCTCACCCGGCCAAGTCTTGCAGGCGGGTCCGCCACGTCCGGGTGAGCTCCGGCAGCGGGAGCCCCGCCCGGGCGAGCACCCGACCCACAGGAGCGCCGTCGGTCGTGGCGTCGTGGACGTCGACCAGCCCCTGCTCCCCCAGCCGCTCGGCGACGACCCGGCACGCCAGCCACGCCAGCTCGTAGCGGGTCTGGAGGTCTGCGGCACGGGTGTCGAAGTCCGCGGCGGCAGGCAGGGCCTGCGGCACACCCTCGCGGCGGACGAGGTCGATCGCCCGGCCGAGCGTGGTCGTCTCGGGCAGGTCGACGTCGCGCAGCGCGACGTAGTCGGCGAAGCCCTCCACCAACCACGGCTCGGCCCGTGCGGACGCCGCGCCGGTGGCGACGTGGACGAGCTCGTGGCTCATGACCACCTGGGCGCCGGCCCGGCGCAGGCCGGCGGTCACCTCGGGGTTGACGAAGACGTGGACGGGGGCGCCGTCGGCCGCGGTGCCCGCCGTCGTCGTCACCGCTGCGATCCCGGCGTACGTCCCGGGGTCGACGCCCAGTGCCTCGTCGAGGTCCCCGGCGCTCGCCGGCACCTCGACGACCACCGGCGCGGACCAGCCGGGCAGCACGCGGCGCACGACGCGGACGCCGCGCTCGACGCGCGCCGCCACCGCGTCCGCATCGGTCTGCGGCCCGTCCGCCAGCACCAGCACGCCGCGGGAGCGGGACACCGCCAGCTCGCCCTGCAGCCAGAGCGGCACCCGCCCCGGTCCGCCCTCGGCACCGCCACCGAATCCGGCGATCCCCAACCCGTCGCCGGACGGGGCGAAGGCGACGCGCACGTCGGCACGCGACCGGCCGGCGTCGTACGTCCCGAGCCGCCAGGTGAGCTCGGCGATGCCGCTCCACGAACCGTCCGCGGCGACCGTGCCCGTCTGGTCGACGTAGCGCGCGGTGACCCCGCGCAGGTCGAGGGCCGCGGCGTTGCCGCCGATCCCGGCCAGCAGGTCGACAGCGTCCTCGTCGCCGTCGGGCGCGAGCGCGGCCAGCGAACGCGAGTCGCGAGCGCCCACGGCGGCGACGAAGTCCTGCAGCGCGGCCGTGGCCTCGGCCGGGCTCGCCCGGGGTACGTCGACGGAGCCGGGGTCGACGTCGTGCCGCGGGTCGCGCAGCAGCAGCACCGCCACCAGGGCGAGCGCCAGGCACAGCGAAAGGCCGGCCGCCCACAGGAGTGGACGACCGGCCTTCGAGGGCTGCAGGTCAGCCAGGGCGGACCGCGCCGACGTAGGGCATCGAGTAGAGGCCCGAGACGGCGACGCCGGTGCCGGGGTTCGCCGCGTGGACGATCATGCCGTTGCCGATGTACATGCCGACGTGGCTGATCGGGCTGTAGTAGAACACCAGGTCGCCGGGCTGCAGGTCGCTGGCGGCGATGTGCGGGCCGGAGCCGTACTGTGCGCTCGAGGAGTGCGGGAGCGACACGCCGGCCTGGGCCCAGGCGCGCATCGTCAGCCCGCTGCAGTCGAAGGCGCTCTCGCCGGCCGCGCCGTAGACATAGGCGTCTCCGACCTGCGCGAGGGCGTACTGGACGGCGGCCGCGGCGCGGCCGGATGCCGGGACGGAGGCGGGCATGCGGCTGACGCCGCTGCGGGAGGCGAGGAGTCGCTCGCGCTCGTCGGCCTCGAGGTCGGCCAGCAGGCTCTTGGCCTCGTCCAGCTTGTCGTCGACGGTCTCCTTCTCCGCGCTCAGCTGCTCGGTGAGCTCGGAGATCTCCGTCGTGCGGGCGTCGGTGGCCTCGCGGCGGATCTCGAGGGCCTCGAGCTCGGTGTCGTAGTCCGACAGGAGCGAGGACTGGAGGTCGTTGAAGGACGACATCGTGGACAGGCTGTCGAGGAAGGAGCCGGGGTCCTCGGACACGACGATCTGGCCGACGGTCGAGATGCCCTCTCCCTCGAGCTGGCGCACGACGGCGTCGGAGACCTGGTCGCGGACGGAGGCGAGCCGCTCGTCCTGGCGCGACTGGTCGGCCTTGAGGCCGGCGAGGTCGCTCTTCAGGTCGGCGAGGTCGAGCTTCGCGTCGTGGAGGCGCTCCTGGGCAGCCTCCGCCTCGTGGTAGAGACGGTCGACCGTGGCCTTGACGTCCTTGATGTCGGGGTCGGCCTGCGCGGGGGTGGCGGGCACGAGAGCAATGGCAGCGATCGCGGAGAGACCAAGCACGGTCGCGCCAGCTCGCTTGCGGGTGTGAGCCACGAGCGGGGGAACTCCTCGGGGTGTCGTACGCCTACCGGGTGAGCTGACGGGTTCGGCACGACGTGTCCTACCCCTGCTCCACGCACCGCTCGCGCAGTGCGCCTCACAGGGGATTCACCCCAGGGGGAAGTGTGGTTCCCCGGCTCACAGACCACGGGTGGTGCGGGGGACGTGGGCTGCAACTCGGCGCGACGCCCGCGCGGATCCGGGTGATCCACTTCCACGAGCGCCAGGGACACCCTAGACCGGGAACGGGAGCCCCGCCAATCTTCGCCACACTTCGTCCAGGCGCGTGTCAGGCCGACTCGATGACCGGCGCCGCCACCGGGTCCACGAGCCGCAGCGGGGGCACGAGTCCCCCCGAGGCCAGCACGTCGAGGGCGGCCATCTCCTCCTCGTCGATGGTCAGCTCCGGCGGCGGTCCCAGCAGCACGCTCACCACTCATCGTGGCAGTGCAGACCCCGCACCACGCAGGTGTCGCAATCGATCCGTGTCGTCATGCGTCACACGGTGGCAGGGCCCACCGACAACGGTGTCCCGCGCGTGTCGCGGCCCGCCCCTCACCGACGGACGTAGCAGATCCAGCGGCCCCCGCACGGTTGCCCGGCGAAGGCCGGGTCGTCGACGACGAGCGCCTGCGGTGCCGACTCCTCGCCGACCACGACCACGTCCACCCGCTCCACGGCCGCCCGTCCCCCGGGCCGGCCGTCGAGGAAGTCGAGGTAGGCGGCCTGGTCGTCGTGGCCGAAGGCGTCGAGGGGGTTCGAGGCCCACAGCCGGACACCGGCAACGGCGAGCGCCTCCGAGAGGGGCGCCGGCGCCAGCACCACCCGGTCCCCCGCGACCTCGGCCACCGTGTCCACGACCTCGGACCGGGCGCCCAGGACCGCCTCCCCGCGCAGCAGCGCCAGCGGCAGCGCCACCACGCACGCCACGCCGGCGACGTACGCCACCGGGACCACTTCTCGCAGCGCCGGACCGCGGACGTCGTCCCTCGGCTCGCGCGCGCCGTCGCGTCCCTCGCGGCGGCCGGCGGCCACGAGCACGAGCAGGAGGAGGAGCCACACGCCGTGGCGGGCCGCGCTCGCGGTGGCCACGACGAGCCCGGCGACGGCGACGTACTCCCACAGGTCGCGGCGGGCGCGCAGGACCAGCACACCCAGCCCGACCGCGGCGAGCAGCATGAGGACGTCGAACGGAGCGTCGAGGGCGGGGCGGGCCCACAGCCCCTCCGCCCGCTGCGCGGAGACGTTGTCGAACACCTCGGCGTAGTACTGCGGCGTGTGCCAGCCCTGCGGCGTCACGCAGAGCCCCACGAGGGCGGCCACCCCGACCCCGACCGTCTCGGACGGGCGGCGCCGGAGCCGGTGCACGAGGAGGTAGGCGCCGAGGACGCAGGTGCCGAGCAGCGCGCCGCCGTGAAGGTTGCCCCAGACGATGACGAGGGGCACCGCCCACCAGATGCCACGGTCGGGCCGGCGCGCCTGGCGTGCCACCAGCGCCAGCATCAGCGCGAACGGCAGCAGCGACAGCGTCTGGGCCCGGACCACGCCGAGGGTGGCGAGGCTACCCACGACGAGGGCGGCGAGCGCGCCGCCGACGTAGGCGTCGCGTGCACCCCGGCCGCGCGCGGCGGCGGCCATGACCGCCAGCGTCGCGGCGACGAGCACCAGGTGCACCAGCACGACGGTCCGGTCGCCGAGCACGTGGAGGCCCGCCGCCAGCAGCTCGGCCAGCACCGGCACGTTGCGCCAGCCCGAGGTGTCGGCCGCGGCGAAGGGCACCGAGTCCGGCACGGAGCCGGTCGACACGACGTGGTCGCCCATCGCCACCAGCCAGTCCCAGTCCCCGCCGACGCGGACGAACTCCGCCAGCACTGCGAGCGAGACGACGCAGGCGACCAGGCACCACCGCCACTCGTCGAGCCAGGCGAGGACCGCTCGGGTCACGTCAGGAGGCCGATCAGGGCCGCCGACGGCAGCACTCGGGCCCCGGCACGCGTCAGGTCCTTCGCCAGTGCCTGGTCGTCGGTGACCGCGACGACCACGCGCCCGCGGGGCTCGGCCGCGACGAGCTGGCGGATCACGTCGTCGGCGATGACGCCGGACGGGCTGAAGACCACCTTCACGCCGCGGGGAGCCGGCATCACGGTGCGGGTCGCTGCGGAGGCGGCGTCGAAGACCACCGTGGTCTCCGCGCCGGTGCGCGCGACGAGCGGCCCCAGCGCCGTCACGAGCCGGCTGCGCTGCGCCTCGAGGCTGGCGGTCGGCCAGGCCTGCTTGGTGACGTTGTACCCGTCGACGAGCAGCCGGGCTCGCGGCAGGGCGAGCGTCTGCTCCAGCTGGGCGGGCGAGCCCGGGGCGCTGGACGCCGGGGCGGCGCCGGGAGCGTCCAGGGACGACTCGACCAGCTCGCCCGGGGTGCCCTCGACCGCGGGCAGGCCGAGCTCGCGCCGCAGACCCGTGGCCGCCTCGACCACCGTCTCCAGCAGGTAGCGGGCCCGGATCGTCGCCTGGTCGCGCTGGCTGCGCCCCTCGCGACGGGAGGCGGTGAGCTCGCCCTCGGCCTGCTCGACCTGGGCGCGCATGCGGCGTACGTCGGCCTCCGCGGCCGCCACGGCGGCACCCGCCGACGCGGTGGCGACGTCGCGCGCGGCCACTGCCTCGTCGCGCTGCCCCTCGGCGTCGCGGAGGGCGGTGCGCGCCTGACCGAGGCGCTGGCGCAGGACCTTGTGCTCGGCGCGCATCGCCTCCAGCTCGTCGCGGTGGCCGGCGCGGACGGTGGCCAGCTCGGCCTGCAGCGCGGCGACCTGGGCGGTCAGCCGCGCCACCTCTCCGTGCGCGCGGCCGTCCTGCGCCTCGGCCTGCTCGAGGTCGGCCACGACGGCGTCGACCAGCGAGGTCCAGCCCTCCTCGCGCAACAGCCAGGCGCGCGCCGCGGCGTCGTACGGGTCGTCGGACTGGACCAGGACCGCCGCGACCTGGACGGCCGCGTGCCCGCGGAACTCGTCGTCGGCGAGCGCGTCCCAGATCGCCTGCCCGCCGAGGCGCGCCCGCCGGGCGGGCGCGAAGCCGGCCACCTTGCGCAGCGGGGGCGGCACGGGCGTGATCGACGGCAGCACGGCCGAGACCAGCGCCACCACCCGCAGGCGGAGTCGCTCGGGCAGCCGGTCGGCGTCGGGCACGGTCGTCGGTGGGCAGGCTCAGCCGGCGGCCGGGTCGGCCGACGTGTCGGCGGCGGCGCGGTCGACCACCTCGATGCCATCGCTCCGCCCGCACCAGCGGCAGGAGACGGCCTCGACGGCCTCGGACCGGACGGTCTCCTCCTCCACCTGGTGCTCGCCCGCCAGGTCGAAGTGCCAGTACTCGGTGGTGCGCCGGGTCCGGGTGACGTCGAAGCGGGTCAGGTTGCCGCAGCCCGCACAGCGCCACCTCTCGCCCTCAGCGGGGAGACGACGGCCGGCGTTCTGGTCGGTCACGGTTCACTCCTGGTGCGCTCGGGCTCGTTCTCGGTGCGGCGTCAGCCTAGTGGTCGTCGATGCTCTGTCCGGACGGCTGTCGGGCGTCGGACGCCCGCATCACGAGCCATGACGCACCGGCGAGCAGGAAGTCGGCCACGGTGTGGAGCAGGCGGGCCGTCAGGGCCACCATCCCCGCAGGCCCGGTGCCGAGGGCCGGGGCGAGCAGCAGGACCAGCACGCCGTCACGCGCGCCGAGACCGGCAGGCGCGATCGGGACGGCGACGCCGACCGCGTGCGCGACGGCGAACCCGCACCCCAGGGTCAGCAGCAGCGAGGCGTCCAGGTCGGGTGTGAGCGCGGCCAGGGCGAGGGCGTAGCAGGACCACACCGGAGTCATGAGGAGCGCGCCGACGACGCTCTGCCACGCGCCCCACTCGCAGGTCGTACCGGCGACGCGTCTCCCCACGAGGCGGTGGACGGCCGGTAGCAGGCCGATCACCCCCACGAGCAGCGACAGCGCCACCACCCAGGCGGGAAGGTCGGTCCACCACCCGAGGATCCCGGCCAGCAGCAGCCCGCTGGCCACGTGCGCGCCCAGGAAGAGCACTGCGGCCGCGGTCGGCACGCGAGGCGGCAGGCCGCGCCGCGCGCCGAGGGCTCCCTGGGCCGCGAAGGACCACACGGACCCGGGGATGTACTTGCCGAGCTGGGCGACGAAGAACGGCGGCACGACCTCGCGGATCGGTCCGCGGGTCCCGAAGGCGCCGAGGGCGACTCGCCACACCGCACCCGTGATCACCAGTCCGGCCAGGACCAGCGCCGCGGCGAGGCCGACCTGTCCCGGTCCTATCTGCCCGAGCGCGCGGGTGAGCTCGTCCCCGGAGTCACGCCACGACCACCACGCCCCGGCGACCACCGCGACGAGGAAGGCCCACCGCAGCACGTTCCATACAGGGCCGGTCATGCCGTGCGGGACCGGCGGATCAGTGCGGTCCGGGTGGGGTAGGGCAAGGAGGGAGTCAGGCCGCGGGTCCACCGCACCTCGATGCCCGGCTGCGCCGCCATCGCGTCGCGGTAGCGCCGGCGGTCGACGTTGTCGAAGACGATGATGCCGCCCGTCGCCAGACGCGGCACGGCCCGGGCCAGACAGGCTTCTCGCGCACGCCCGTCGATGACGATCAGGTCGAAGACGCCGTCCTGCTGGTCGATGGCTGCGACGTAGTCGCTGAAGTCGAGGCCCGCGAAGCCGGGCTTCTGCGAGAGCACGCCCTCGCCCGACGTCGTCGGCACCGGCGGCACGGTGAGGACCTCGACGTCGTCCCCGGCCAGCGGCCGCACCTGCTCGGCCCACTCCGCGTCGTGCTCGACCGCCATGACATGGCCCGCCCTCCGGGACAACCATGCGGTGGACGCGCCAGAGCCCCACTCGAAGACGCGGGCACCCGGCCGCTCGGCCAGGTGCTCGGCCACCAGCTCGGCGGACTCGAAGGTCCACCAAGGTGTGTCGAGGACGACGAGCTCGCGCACGTCGTAGATGGCGAGCAATGACCTCAGCCACCTCCCGGTCCGCGAGCGGCGGGCCCAGGCGTCGAACGGGCCCATCAGGCCCAACGCCCGAAGCAGGCCGCGCACGACCCGCACGACGGCGACGTAGCTGCGCTTCACCCGACGACCTCCTCGACCTCGACGTGCGAGACCCGCGCACGACCGCCCGTCACGACCATGGTGAGCACGAGGTTGCCCGGCTCACCCAGCTCCGGCAGTGGGGCCGCGGGCCGCACCAGCCAGCTGCCACTCGAGTCCTGGACCCGCGCGGGCACGTTGTTAACCAGGAAGTCGACGTTCCCGTCGGCAGTCCCCCGGACCCGGAGCCTGGCCACGCCGTCCACCCCCTCGGTGCGGAAGCCCAGGCTGGCCCGGTCCTCGACCGTGATGTCCGGGTCCCCGCCGTCGGCGGTCCACCCGCCGAGAAGGTATCGCGCACCGTTGCCCGCGCCGTCGACCGCGATCGGCCCCTCGTAGTCGGACAGGACGAGCGGACACAGCAGCGCACGGCTGGCGACCACCTCCGTCGCAAGTCGACGGCGGGTGACCCGCCCGATCTCTGTGCAGTCGTCAGGCGCGTCGCCTCTCCAGATGAGCGCCACGAAGTCCGGTCCGACGGCACCACCCCTGGCGCCCGTCGGCTCGAGGTACGGCTGCAGCACGCTGAGGGCCCCCACTGTCGCGCAGTCCTGGCTCAGCGCCAGCCAGGACTGCCCTCCGAAGGGCATCTGGCGAAGCAGGTGTCCGTCGCGCTTCTCGGCCCCGCAGACGACATGGGCGCCAGACGGGATGACGTCGGCGTACTCGCGGAAGCTGGCCTGCCAGAAGTCCGCAGGGACGTCCAGTCCTGCTGCATCGGAGAGCGGGTTCCCGTACGAGTACGCCAGCGGGAAGAGCTGGACCTGCGTCGCCAGCGGGACTGCCATCCCGGCTGCCGCCACAGCAGCCACCACAGTGCGGGCCCGTTTGGAGGACATGTCACCTCGCACCTGGGCGATGCCGCTGGCCATGAGGATCGCCACCGCGGGCGCTGCGAACAGCAAGTGCCTCAAGCCCCCGTTGAGCGAAGGGACCCGGATCATGAGGATGACCGGCAGCAGCAACGCCTGGCTCACCACGAGAGCCATCATGACGTCCCGATGGCCCAGGGGGGTCGTGTCCCGTCCGGCGACGCGACGCCTGAAGCGGGCTACGGAACCGACGACCCCGAAGACGAGCAGTACGACCGGGACCGTGCACATCACCATCACGGGGATGTAGGCCCAGAAGCGTTCGCCCTGGTATCCAGCCGACTCCGACGCCGCCCCCAGCGCCCAACGCACAGGATGCGTGTAGACCGAGGGGTAGATCACGGCGAGCACGGCCAGCCCGGCGATCGACCCCACCGCCAGGTCCGCGATCCGCCACACCTGCCCCGCGCGACCCGGTCGGGGCAGCGACGCGACCGCGACGAGACCGATCGCTGCTGCGAGGCCCGGCCAGATGGCCGGTCGCGTGCCGACCGCGAGCACCACACCGACGAACAGCAACAACACGGCGACGGCCCGACGGCGACGCGCAGACCGATCCAGCGTCACGAGGACCATGCAGCCGAGCGTCGCGAACGTGTAACCGGCCGCGACCGGGACGTCCTTGACGTTGAACATCGCGTGCCCACTCCACATGGGCAACGCGACGAGTACCGCGGAGGCGACGACTCCCCACCGCCACGAACCGGAGACCAACCGCGTCGCCACGGCCACGGAAGCGACGGTCCAGGCGGCCAGCAAGGCGACACCGAGATGGCGTACGACGTAGGCGTCGGCCGACGTGGACACCCCGGACCACGCCTCGTTGCCGACCACGACGTTGAGGAGGTGGAGGAACAGTGCGGTCACCGGGGCATAGACGTACGAGTCGGTCACCCACGCCCCTGGTCCAGAGGGGCCGAGGTCGTCGTCGAGGAGGTACCACCCGTGGTCGAAGTAGTTGCGGAGCCGGACCACGTGGAAGGTCTCGTCGACGGTGATCCCGATGCGGAACGCGCCCGCCACCGTCAGGGCGGCGCCAGCGACGATCACCGCAGCGCAGAGCCAGATCAACCAACGGGGCGGGTCGCCCCACGGGCTCATGCGCCGTCCCGGTTGGTGCGGTTGCGGGCGTGCACGACCAGCTCGGCGAGGAGGCCGAAGAGCGTGAGCTGAAGTCCGACAACTGTGAACAGGACACCGGCGAGCAGCAGCGGTCGTCCGCCGATCGCCTCACCGGTGAGCTTGACGCCCGTCAGGTAGAGCAAGATGCCCATGCCGAGCAGGAAGCAGACCGCGCCGAAGCCGCCGAACAGGTGCGAGGGCCGGTTCTCGTAGGACATCAGGAAGCGGACCGTGAGCAGGTCGGAGAAGCCGCGCCAGAAGCGCGCCGGGCCGTACTTGCTGCTCCCGCTCATCCGCGCGTGGTGCTCGACGGGCACCTCGGCGACGCAGTATCCGGCCTGGTGGGCGATGACGGTCAGGTAGCGGTGCATCTCGCCATAGAGCATCGGCGTCACGTCGCGCGCGACGTCGGCCCGCATCACCTTGTAGCCCGAGTTGAAGTCGCGTCCGGGCGCACCGGACAGCCGGCCCGTGGTCCAGTTGTAGAGCTTGGAGGTGTTGCGCTTGATGAACCGGTCCTGGCGCTTGAGCCGGGCGCCGGTCACCAGGTCGGCGGTCTCGAGGGCCTCCAGCAGCCGGGGCAGCTCCGCCGGGTCGTCCTGGCCGTCGGCGTCCATCATCACCACGACGTCGGTTCCCTCCTCGAGGACCTGGGAGAAGCCGCGGTCGAGCGCCGCGGCCTTGCCGAGGTTGCGGCGGTGCTGGAGGAGAGTGACGCGCGCGTCCTCGGCCGAGAGCTTGGCCACGACCTGGGCCGTGTCGTCGGTGGAGCCGTCGTCGACGACGAGCACGCGCCAGTCGCCGGACAGGCTGGTCAGCGCACTCACCACCCGCGGGACCAGCACGGTCAGGTTCTCTGCCTCGTTCAAGGCAGGGATGACGACCGAGATCACAGCTTCCACCCTTCCGTCGTGCCCTCGTCGAGCGGGCTCAGTGTGCCAGTAGTCGGGCGCGTCCCACGCCGGAATGTCGGACGTCGTGTCTACCTTCGAGGCATGGGCACGACGATCATGCGGTCTGCGACATCCCGCTGGGAGGCGCAACGCACCTTCGACGAGCTGGGGCGGCCGCTGCGCGAGCTCACGTTCTGCGTGGTCGACCTCGAGACGACAGGTGGCTCAGCCGCCGCAGGTTCGATGATCACCGAGATCGGGGCAGTCAAGGTCCGCGGCGGCGAGGTGCTCGGCGAGTTCCAGACCCTGGTCAACCCGCACACCGAGATCCCGGCGTTCATCGCGGTGCTGACCGGCATCAGCAACTCGATGGTGCACGACGCACCCGCGATCGAGTCGGCCCTTCCAGCCTTCCTCGAGTTCGCCGAGGGCTGCGTCCTGGTCGCGCACAACGCGCCGTTCGACGTGGGGTTCCTCCAGCACTTCGCCGCCCAGCAGGGGCGCGCGTGGCCGCGGTTCGAGGTGCTCGACACGGCCAAGCTGGCGCGCCGCGTGATCACCCGCGACGACGCCCCCAACTGCAAGCTCGCCTCCCTGGCCAAGGTGTTCGGCTCCGCCACCACCCCCAACCACCGTGCGCTGTCCGACGCGCGCGCCACGGTCGACGTGCTGCACGGGCTGATGGAGCGCCTCGGCGGGCTCGGCGTGCAGACCCTCGAGGAGCTGCAGACCTTCTCCGCCCGCGTCTCCACCGCCCAACGCCGCAAACGCCACCTCGCCGAGGGCCTCCCCCACGCCCCCGGCGTGTACCTCTTCCGCGACGAGCGCTCGCGCGTCCTCTACGTCGGCACCTCGCGCGACCTGCGCACCCGTGTCCGCACCTACTTCACCGCCTCCGAGACGCGCAGCCGGATGGGCGAAATGGTGGGCCTCGCCGAGTCGGTCACCGGGATCGAGTGCGCGACGCCGCTCGAGGCCGAGGTGCGCGAGCTGCGGCTGATCGCCGAGCACAAGCCGCGCTACAACCGGCGCTCGCGCTTTCCCGAGAAGGTGCACTTCGTCAAGCTCACCCGGGAGGCGTGGCCCCGCCTGTCACTGGTGCGCCGCGTCCTCGACGACGACGCCGACTACCTGGGGCCGTTCTCGTCGAGGAAGACGGCGGAGAAGTGCCTCGCCGCGCTGCACGAGACCTTCCCGGTCCGCCAGTGCAGCGGCCGGCTCCCCGTCGTGCCGTCCGGGTCGGCGTGCGTCCTGGCGGAGATGGGTCGCTGCCTGTCCCCCTGCGACGGCACCGTCGACGCCACGGCCTACGCGGCGGTGGTGCGACAGCTGCGCGACACGCTGCTGCGGCGCCCCGACCAGGTGGTGGAGGCGATCAACGAGCGGATGCAGGCGCTCGCCGACCTCGAGCGGTTCGAGGAGGCCGGCCTCCACCGCGACCGGCTCTCGACGTTCGTGCGCGCGGCGGCCCGCACCCAGCGGCTCTCGGCGCTGACCCGCTGCCCCGAGGTCGTCGCGGTCCGGCGCGAGGACGACGGGCGCTGGGCCGTGCACGTCGTGCGGCACGGCAGGCTCGCGGCAGCCGGGGTTATCCCGCGCGGTGCCGACGCCCACCAGTTCGTCCGGGAGCTGGCGGCGAGCGCCGAGACTGTCCACGGAGCCCCCGGACCCGTTCCTGCGGCGACCGCCGAGGAGACCGAGCGCATCCTGCGGTGGCTCGAGTCACCGGGGATCAGGCTGGTCGACGTCGAGGGTGAGTGGGTGTGCCCGGTCGCGGGCGCTGCGCGCCACCTGGCGGTCTACGACGCGGTCAACGAGTCCCGGCTCTCGCTGACGCCGTTCGACGAGCAGCGGCTGCCCTCCCCCGTCCACCGGCCCGTGCGCTGAGCCCGGTCGGGTATTAGTCGAGCCCGATGCTGAAGGCCGACTCGAGATCGTGGCGCGAGTAGGTCCGGAAGGCGATGTGCGTCTCGGTCTCGGTGACTCCCTCGACCTTGTTGAGCCGGTCGGCGACCACGGACGCGACGTCCTCGTGCTCGCGGACCCGCACCAGGGCGATCAGGTCGACCTGACCGGTGACCGAGTAGACCTCGCTCACGCCGTCGAGCGCGGCGATCGCCTCGGCGACCTCGGGGATGCGAGCGACGTCGGCCTTGACGAAGACGATGGCGGTGATCATGTCGCCACGGTAGCGCCCGCCGCGCCGAGCCGCTCCCGTGACCGATCGGACAGCGTTACTAGTCATTTGGGACTATGCGGGGCCATTCGCAGGCGTGGGGTCCCGGTGCCGCCCTAGCGTGACGAGGTCGTCACCGTGCCCACGAGGGGAAATCAGGCATGCCACGCAAGTTCATGGGGTCATTCGCACGCGCGCTCGCCGCATCCGGGCTGTGCCTGGGCGTCGCACTGGCACCGCTGGCGCCGGCGGGAGCCGCACCCGCGGCACCGACCGGCCTCACCAGCTCGAGCGACCCGATCCCCGTCCTCACCTGGGACCACTCCACGGGCGCGACGTCCTACGTCGTTGAGCTCAGCCGCACCGCCGACTCGTCCGGGCTGATCAGCTCGAGCACCACGGTGAACCGGAAGTTCGTCCCGACGGCCACGCTCCCCACGCCCACGTCCGGCTCCAGCCTGTACTGGCGGGTCGCGGCCAAGGACTCCACGGTCGGCGACTACACGTCGTGGACCGAGATCTCCCGCGGCGCCAGCTACGCAGCGCCGGTGGTCACCGCGCCCGTCGACGCGCACCTCTTCACGCAGCCCGACGAGCCGGCCAGGCTCGCCTGGCTCCCGGTCCCCGGCACCCAGGAGTACGAGGTCCAGGTCAGCACGGACCAGTCCTTCACCGACCCGACGAAGCTCGAGACGTTCAAAACCGTCTCGACCACGCTCATCCTGCCGCGGCCGCAGGTCGCCACCAGCTACTGGTTCAAGGTGCGCGCGCGCCTCTCCGCCAGCACGTCCGGTCCCTCTGCGGTCTACACGGCGTACTCCACGGCGCGCCAGTACTCCGTGAGCGCCCTGCCCGTCGCTGCCCGACTCGACCCGGCGACCGACGACGCAGTCATCGAGGACGCGTTCCTCGACTGGAACCCGGTGCGCGGCGCGAAGACCTACGACATCCAGATCGCCACCGACCCCGCCTTCGGCAGCATCGTCCACCAGAGGCTCGGGATCACCGGCACGTCCTACGCGCGCCCAGCGGGACTGAACAACGACACGTACTACTGGCGCGTGCGGGCCGCGGACGTCGCCAACAACGTACCCACGTGGGGCTCGCAGCCGACCTGGAAGTTCACCCGCGACTGGCCCGACCTGCCCGTGCCGGTCTACCCCGCCAACCCCGCGGACGTGAACCCCAGCACCCCGGACGACGCCGACCTCGGCACCACGGTCGGGGACCCGATGTACTTCGAGTGGAAGCCCGTGCGGTTCGCGAGCATGTACAAGATCGAGCTGTCCTCCAACTCGACGTTCAGCGCGCCCCTCGCGGGCACGTGCTACACCCGCAACACCACCTTCACCCCGGCCGCGCAGAGCGACTGCATGCCCGGCGCAGCGGGCACCTACTGGTGGCGGGTGACGGCCATGGACCAGATCACCCGCGACGAGTGGCGTCCGTTGGACTATCCGATCACGAGCCAGACCGTCTTCCACGACGCCAAGTTCACCTACTCGCCCCAGCGCCCGCAGATCTTCTCCCCGACGGACGGCGCGACCGTGCAGGTCCCGACCCTCACCTGGTCTCCCGTGGCCGGGGCGGCCAAGTACCGCGTCCGCATCCTCACCCCCGGAGGCGGTGTCGCCGTGCAGGCGACCACGGTCGGCACGTCCTTCACCCCACCGTCCAAGCTCACCCCCGGCACCTACCGGTGGGACGTCTTCACCGTCAGCAACCAGGGCTGGTTCGGAAGCTCGCTGCTCTCGGGGCAGCCGACCTTCACGGTCGTCGCCCAGGACCCGGCCACCGCCGTCTTCCCCGACGTGGTCGCCCCCACCGGTGACACCTCCCCGCGCACGCCGATGCTGCGCTGGACCCCCGTCGCGGACGCCATCTACTACAAGATCTGGATCCGGACCGCCGGCAACGTTGATGCCGGCTGGGACGTCCTCGACGACGCCTTCGAGTACCCCGCAGGCACGGACATCTCCGCCGAGCACCTGGCGCCGGGCAAGTACGAGTGGCAGGTCCGCGCCATCGGTGAGACCGCGGGTGTGGGCTTCGAGCGCGCGAGCCGGACGCGCGGCACCTTCACAGTGGGTTCCCCCGCCCCCGTAACCGGTCAGGCCAACGCACTGACCATGACCGCCTACAAGGCCGGTCAGTCCTGCGCCGGTTTCGAGTGCACGGACCTCCGGCAGACGCCGGTCCTGCGCTGGAACCCCGACCCCGACACCGGCTTCTACAAGATCTGGGTCGCGCGCAACTCCACGCTGACCAACCTCGTGCCCCCGGGCCAGCTCGGCATGCGGACCAACCCCTTCCCCGTGTCGGGCACCCTGTGGAACCCGACGACCACGCTGCAGGAGTCGACCGCCGGCGAGGCCTACTTCTGGGCGGTGCAGCCGTGCACCGCCGACGGCAAGTGCGCTGCCAACCCGGTCCCGCTCAACTCCTTCAACAAGGCGAGCAACCGCGTCGAGAGCACCGGCCCGGGCGTGCCCGTGGTCGATGGCGTGCCCCAGGGCACCGTGCCGGTCCAGTCCGACGACGTCACCCTGGAGTGGAAGGACTACCTGCAGACCAACACCGAGGCGTCGCAGGGCAGCTCCCAGCTGGCCACGAAGTCGGGCCAGGCCGCTCGTGAGTACGAGGTCCAGGTGGCGAGCAACGACACCTTCGCGGACACCGCCATCCTCGACACGGCCCGGGTCGACCAGCGGAAGTTCACCTCCTTCGCCGCGACGTACCCCGAGGGCAAGGTGTACTGGCGGGTTCGCGCCATCGACAGCTCGGGCAACCCGCTCCCGTGGAGCATCACGCGTGGCTTCGACAAGCAGTCGCCGGTGCCCGAGCTGAACCTGCTCTCGGGCCCGCAGAGCTCCACGCCGACCTTGTCGTGGAAGCCCTTGAACTTCGCGTCCTCCTACCAGCTCGAGCTCTACGTCAAGGGCGCGAGCGTCCCCAAGTACACCGTCACCAGCAACCAGGTCCAGTGGTCCCCCACCACGGCGGCCCAGGCCCTGGCACCGGGTGAGTACGAGTGGCGCGTGCGTCGGCTCGACGCGCAGAACAAGCTCGGTGGGTGGAGTGCCAAGCAGGTCTTCATCGTCTCCAACAGCGCGCCCACGTTGATCTCCCCGAGCGCCGGCGGCACGGTCGCACCGCGTGACTCGGTCTTCACGTGGGCCGAGGTGCCCGACGCCACCGACTACCGGGTCACGCTCGTGCCGCCCACGGGGTCGCCGATCACGCAGGTCACCAAGGCCACCGCGTGGGCACCGCTCACCAAGCTCACCACAGGCACCTGGACGTGGCGCGTCGAGACCCGCGACGCGAACGGCGTCGTGAGCGCCCAGAGCGGGACGCAGTCGTTCGTCGTGAGCACCGACGTGATGGCCAGCGCTGCTCCCCGCATCGAGGGGTCCGGACAGATCGACACCGTGCTGCTCGGCTTCGCGCCTGTGTGGACGCGCACGCCCGACTCCGTGACGTACCAGTGGCTGCGCGGCAGCACCCCCGTCGGGGACGGCACGCTCAGCTACACCGTGACGCAGGCGGACCGTGGCCAGAAGATCACGCTCCGTGCCACGGCGGTGACCGCGGGCTACCCCGACGTCACCAGCGTCAGCAACGCCATCACCGCAGTCGACGGCGCCGCGCCGGTGGCGACGACCCCGCCGACGATCTCGGGAACCGCGATGGTGGGCCAGCCGCTCACCGCTGGCATGCCGACGTGGAACGCCGGCGACGTCACCACCACGCTCAGGTGGCTGGTCAACGGCGCAAGCGTCGGGACTGCGCCGACCTTCAGTCCTCGTGCGACGGACCTCGGCAAGCAGGTGACCCTCGAGGTCACCGGCAAGCGAGCCGGCTACGCCACCGCCGTGGTGACGAGCGCGCCGGTGACCGTGCAGCCCGGCGGGTCGCTCCAGGCGACGGTGCAGCCGACTGTCAGCGGGACACCGGACGTGGGCCAGACGCTCAAGGCGAACGGCGGCACCTGGTCCCAGGCCAGCCCGACCCTGACCTACCAGTGGGTCCGGACGGGCGTGCCGATCCCCGGCGCAACCGGCTCGGCGTACAAGCTGACGCCCGAGGACGCGGGCAAGGACGTCGCCGTCGTCGTGGCGGCCACCACGTCCGGGTTCAGCGACGGCGCGGCGACCAGTGCCGCGGTCGCCGTCAACCGGATGGCGTCCACCGCAGCCGGCACGCTGAAGGCGAACCGCGTCAAGGCGGGCAAGGCCGCCAAGCTGAGCATCACCGTGACCGTCTCCGGACTGGCCACGCCGTCGGGGGTGGTCCAGGTGCTCGACAAGGGCAAGAAGGTGGCCCAGTTCACCCTGGCGCCCAGCAACAAGGGCGCCAAGACCGTCAAGATCAAGAAGCTCAAGAAGGGCAAGCACAGGCTGCAGGTCGTCTACATGGGCACCGCCCAGGCCTTCGGGTCGAAGTCGAAGAAGATCGTCCTGTACGTGGTGAAGTGATTCGACCCGTGAGCAGGTCACGGCGGGAAGTAGGCTCCCGCCGTGACCTGGCTCGCTGACCACTGGCTCGCTCCCGCCGTGACCTGGCTCGCTGACCACTGGCTCGACCTCCTCGGCTGGGGTGGAAGCGCCCTCCTCGTCTACTCCCTGCTCCAGGCCAGCGTGCTGCGCCTGCGCGTGCTGAACGCCGTCGCCTGCGTGATCCTGATCGTGTTCAACGGCGTGCTCGAGGTGTGGCCGATGGTCGGCATGAACGCGGTGCTCGTCGCCATCAACGCGTGGTTCATCGTGAAGATGCTGCGCGAGCGGCACGACGAGACCGTCTTCGAGGTGCTCCAGGTCGACCCGGCTGACGAGTACCTCCGCCATGTCCTGCGCGTGCACGGCGAGGACATCCTCCGGTTCAACCCGGACTTCGTCCACGACCAGGGCGACACCCACGACGCCTTCCTCGTCCAGAAGGGCGACGAGACCGTCGGCGTGGTCCTCCTCCGCGAGGAGGGTGCGACCGCCAACGTGCTGCTCGACTACGTCACGCCCCGCTACCGCGACTTCTCGCCCGGTGAGTTCGTGTGGCGTCGCAGCGGCCTGCTCGCCGAGCGCGGCATCCGGCGCGTCGTCACCCCGCCCTCGATGGTGGGCGCCTACTACGACCGGCTGGGGTTCCGGCGCGACGGCGACTCGTGGGTGCTGGACGTGGCTGGATGATCACGTGGGTGGTCCGACGGGTCGTGCCGCTCGTCGGTCTGGCCGTCGTGCTCGGCTCGATCATCCGCGGCCAGCACGTCCCGGGCGTCGGCGCAGACGCGTGGTTCCACCTCAGGTTCGGCGAGGAGTTCCTCGGCGGTTGGAGTCTCCGCGACCCCGGCCACCTCGGCGTGTACGACAACGCAGAATGGCTGCCCACCCAGTGGCTCTCCCAGGTCGCGATGGCCTGGGTCCACGACCGGGCCGGGATCGCCGGCGTCATGACCCTGGCGGGTGTCCTGGCTCTCGCGCTCACCGTCGGGCTCTACCTGGCGTGCCGCCTACGGGCCGCCCCCTTGCCGGCCGTCATCGCCACGGCCGTCGGCATGATGGCGGCATCTCCCGGGCTCTCCGCGCGTCCACAGCTGGTCAGCTACCTCTTCGTCACCGCGACGGTGGCCGCCTGGCTGGCGACAGTGCGCGATGGCCGGCCGCGCTACTGGGTCGTTGCCCTCGCCTGGCTGTGGCCGATGCTCCACGGGATGTGGCTGGTGGGCATCTCCGTCTCGGTGGTGGCCGTCGTCGGGCTCGTGCTCCAGAGGGAGCTGGCGCTCCCCGCGCTGCTGCGCTGCGCACTCATCCCCGTGCTGTCCCTGGTCGTCTCGATGCTCAACCCCCTCGGCTTCTCCGTCGTCCGCAGCATCGTGGACGTGGGGGGCCGATCCGACTACTTCGCCGAGTGGGGCCCGACCGACTTCACGGCGCCGGCGGCCGCACTCCTCGCGGTCATGATCGCGCTCGCCCTCCTCGGCGGTCTGCGGTCCGGCCCCGTGCCGTGGGCGGAGACCCTGTTGGCGCTGCTCGGGGTCGCGTGGGCGCTGTTCTCCCTGCGCACCACGCCTGTGGCCGCACTCATCCTGGCGCCGATCCTGGCGGGCGCCATCCAGAGCCTGGTCCCTGACCGCCAGCCCGTGTCACGCGGCGAGGGCGTGGCCGTCGCCGCGCTGTTCCTCGCGGGCTGCGTCACGATGGCAGTCGTGGCCGGCCACCGCTCCTCCGAGCAGGTGGTGGCGGACTGGGTGGACACCCGCCTCGGCTCCTTGCCGTCCGGCACGAAGGTCCTCGACGACTGGGCGACCGGGTCCTACCTGCTGCACAACCACCCCGAGCTCCAGCTCGTGATGCACGGATACGGCGACGTGTTCACCGACGCCGAGATCCGACGCAACGCCGACCTGGTCCGCCTCCAGCCCGAATGGGACCGGGTCGTGGCCGACCTCGACCCCGATGTCGCACTGCTCGACCCGGGCTCGGCGCTCGGCTACGCCGTCGAGCACCAGCTGGGGTGGACGCGCGTCGAGGGCGACGAGGAGCTCGTGCTCCTCACGCCTCCGCGGCCCTGAGATCAGGCCCGGCTGCTCGCCGCCACCCAGCGGTCCAGCGCCCGGCCGGCAGCACCGGAGTCGATGGCCTCGGCAGCGCGGGAGACCCCCGCCGCCAGCGCCTCCTCCACGTCCTGCTCGGGCGTGCCGTGCACCGCGAGTGCCGCCCCGGCGTTGAGGACCACGGCGTCGCGCACCGCACCGGCCTCGCCCGCCAACACCCGTCGTACGACGTCGGCGTTGTGGACGGCATCGCCACCGCGCAGGTCCTCCGTCGTGGCGCGGGCGATGCCCAGCACCGCGGGGTCGATGACGACCTCGGTGACCTTGCCCTCGCGCACCCGCCACACGGTGGACGTGGTGGTCGTGGTCAGCTCGTCGAGACCGTCGTCGCCGCGGAAGACCCACGCGTCGACCTCACGCTGCGCGAGCACCCCCGCCATGACGGGCGCCATGCGGAGGTCGGCGCAGCCGATCGCCTGGGCCTGGGGCCGGGCCGGGTTCGTGAGCGGGCCGAGGATGTTGAAGGTCGTGGCGATGCCCAGCTCGCGCCGCGGGACCGCCGCGTGCCGCATGGCCGGGTGGAAGGCCGCGGAGAAGCAGAAGGTGATGCCGGCCTCCTCGGCGAGCGCCGCGACCCGCGCCGGGCTCAGGTCCAGCCGGATCCCGAGCGCCTCGAGGACGTCGGCCGAGCCGGACTTCGACGACGCCGAGCGGTTGCCGTGCTTGACCACCCGCGCCCCGGCCCCGGCGGCGACGATCGCCGCCATGGTGGAGATGTTGACCGACATCGACCGGTCACCTCCGGTCCCGACGACGTCGAGCAGCCGGCCCGGCACGGAGATCGGGTTCGCTGCGGCGAGCATGGCCGCGGCGATGCCGGACACCTCCTCCACGGTCTCGCCCTTGGCACGCAAGGCCACGACGAAGCCGGCGAGCTGGACGGGTGTCGCCGCCCCGGCGAACACCTCGTCCATGGCCCATCGCGCCTGCTCGGTCGTCAGGTCGCCTCCGGCGACCAGCGTGGAGAGGACATCGGGCCACGTGTGGGACATGGGGCAAGGCTAGTGGCGCCCACGGCACAGCACCTGCGTGTCCCGTCATGGAGACGACCCGTCCAGCTGGTCGGGTCTGGGAGTATCCCGCCATGTCCCAAGCAGGCGCCCGCTCCTCCGGCATCCGAACCCCCGGCCTCCCCCGACCCTGGGCCCTGCCGTTGGCGATGTTCGTGATTACGGCACTGGCCTTCGCGCTCACCGCGGCGTTCGCCGGTGTCTCCGGTGATGTCCTCACCACCAACCTCGCCTCCTGGCAGCTGTCTCGAGGCACCCCCTACCTCGACCAGATCTCCTACCCACCGCTCGCGAACCACCCGGGACGCGAGATCTGGGTCGTGACGCTCGACAACGGCCGGGAAGTCATCGGTCGTTCCCCCGGAGCGGTCCTGGCTGGGATCCCGGCGTACGCACTCTTCGGGGGCGACACGTTCTCACTCGTCCCGGGCGCCCTCACGGCAGCCGTCCTGGCGGCGCTGTCCGTCGTCCTGGTCACCCTGACCCTGCAGCGATTCCTCCCTCGACGCGAGACGGCCCTGGCGGCCATGGCCTTCGCCTTCGCCACTCCGGTGTGGAGCGTGGCGGCCAACGGGGTCTGGCCACACACCCTCACCGTGCTGGGCATCTGCGGCATGGCGTGGGCGTCCTCGTCGGAGAACCGACACCGCTGGTGGATGGTGGGCCTGTTCGGTGGAGTCGTGCTGTGGGGGCGGCTGCACGCTGCTGTGCTGGTCGCGGTGTTCGGGGTGCTCGTGGCGTGGCGCAACCGTTCGATCCGTGAGCTCTGGCAGGTGGGTCTGCCGAGCGCTGCGCTGCTGGTCCTGCAGGCCTGCTGGACGCGGTGGCTGTACGGCTCGTGGAACCCCGCGTCGGCGTACAACACCGACCCCTTCTCCGACTTCGCCTCCACGCACCGTTTGGATCTCGCCAACCAGCTGGGCTTCTGGATCGCGCCTGACCGGGGGTTCCTCGTGTGGACCCCGGTGGCGCTGCTCCTGCTGCCCGTCGTGGTCCGCTCGTGGGCCACCCTGCCGGTCTGGGCCCGGGCACTTGTGTGGGCTGGCTTGGCGTACACCGTCCTGCAAGGCGTGCTCAACCGGTTCAGCGGGGGCGACACGCTGTACGGCTACCGCCTCATGCTCGAGTTCCTGGCGTGCGCGACACCTGCTCTCGCCCTGGCCGCACCCCAGGCAGGCCCTGTGGTGCGGGCGCTTCTCGCTCCCGTCCTCGCCCTCCAGACCATCGCCATCACGGCCGGGTCGGTGAACAACGTGCTGGGACTCCCTCACGAGAAGGTGTGGCGAGACAACAGCTTCCTCGCGGCCTTCGGCGGTCAGGAGTGGCTGCTCCTGTTCGTCGTGGTCATCGCCGGCCTCATGGGCTGGCTGGGCAGGCGCATCTGGAGCGATGGGCCTTCTTCGGCCACCCCGACGGGGGTGTAGGTCGGCGCCACGCCCGGCGGCGCTCAGGAGATCGGCGTGCTCTCGGGGGTCACGGCGTCGCGAGCCACGACGTCGGCACTGCCGCCGAACCGGCCGCGCTTGGTGTGCTCGAGGGTGGTCTCGATCAGGATCCGGTTGGTCCGGATCAGGTCCGAGACCACACCCAGCATCCCGCTGAGGAACGCCATGATCAGCAGCACCGCCCCGACGAGTAGCGACTGCAGGTGGCCGCCACCGTCGCCCGTGGCCTCGATGACGGCGTACCGCAGGAACGGAGTCAGACCTGTCACGCCGAAGAAGACCATGAGCCAACCGAAGATCACGTAGGGCCGATACATGATGAACCCGCGCACGATCGCCGCCGCCGACCGGAAGACATGCTGCCGAGTCGAGCTGAACAAGCGAGAGTCGCGGGTCTTCTCGTTGGTCATGACGGGCACACTGGCGATCGCCAGGCGCATGTTGCCGGCCTGGATGATCGTCTCCATGCAGTAGGAGAAGCGCGTCACGGTGTTGAGTCGCATCAGGCTCTCGCGGGAGTAGGCCCGGAACCCGCTGGCCGCGTCGGGCAGCTCGGTTCCGGCGACCTGGTTGACCACCGCGCTCCCGACCCGCTGGAGCAGCCTCTTCGGACCCGAGAAGTGCGCGACCGTGTGCACCTGCCGGTCGGCGATGACGATGTCTGCCTCGCCACGCAGGATCGGCGCCACGAGGTCGGGGATCCGCGACTGGGGGTACTGGTTGTCACCATCGGTGTTCACCACGATGTCGGCGCGCAGCCCGAGCGCGTAGGCGACGCCGTCCTGGAACGATCGGGCGAGGCCGCGCGTGCTGGTGTGGTGGACGAAGTGCTCCACACCGTGCGCCCGCGCCACCTCGACGGTGCGATCCGTGCACCCGTCATCGATCACCACCACGATGATCTCGTCGACACCAGCAACCTCGCGCGGGATCGACTCCAGGACGGCGGGAAGTGTGGCCTCCTCGTTGAGGCACGGCACCTGGACGACGAGCCGCACGCGGGTCAGGGCATGGCCGGGACGGAGCTGCGCAGCAGGCCGATGACGGCCTCGGCGAGCTGGATCGGGTCGATCGGGTGGGGCACCGCCGCCTCGGCGCGCGACCACGTGGCGAGCCACGCGTCCTGCGGGCGGCCGGTCAGAACGAGCACCGGCGGGCACTGGTAGATCTCGTCCTTGAGCTGCTTGGCGATGCCCATCCCACCGGCGGGGACGGCCTCGCCGTCGAGGATGGCGAGGGAGATGTCACCGGAGTCCATGTTCTGCAGGACGACGGGCTCGGTGGCCACCTCGACGTACTGCAGCTCGGGCAGGTCGGGGTGCGGCCGACGCCCCAGAGCGAGGATGACCTGCTGACGGGTGTTGACGTCGTCGCTGTAGACCAGCACCTTCAACGGCTTGGTGGAGTCGCTCACCGGCCCATGGTATCCACGGCCGTCGAGCACATCGCGCGAGGTCCGCCCTGAGCTCGCGATCGGCTGCAGACGACGGACGCTCAGGGTCGTCCGGCGCGCCGTTCGGCGAGGTCCAGCCGCCGGTCCTCCCGCGACGCCTCGCGCATCGACTGGCGCACCCACTGGGTGAACAGCACTGCGAAGAACAGCACGCCGATCAGGTCACCGCTGGCCCAGAGGATCCCGCCGGCCAGGTGCTGGTCCTCGAGCGCAGGCGGGAGCCAGGCCCCCATCGGTCCCTCGCGCAGCGCGAGGTAGTGCTCCGCACCGATCAGGGTCGTCTGGCCCATGATCGTGACCCCGAGGAAGGCGTGGAACGGGAGCGTCATGATCGTGAGCAGGACGCGGAACGGGTAGCCCACGCGGCCCGGCAGCGGGTCGATCCCCATCAGCGGCCAGAAGAAGAGCGTGCCGACCAGGACCAGGTGCACGTGCATCATCTGGTGGACGAACGCCGAGTCGAGGCTGGCGTCGTACCAGGGGCTGAAGTAGAGCGCCCAGGGCGAGGCGACGTAGAGGATGAACGCCAGCGGCGGGAAGGCCAGCACCTTGGCCACCGGCGAGTGCAGCACCGCCAGCAGCCAGCGGCGGGGCGCCGCCGGCAGGGTCCGCAGCGCGAGGGTGATCGGCGCCCCGAGCGCGAGGGCGAGCGGCACCACCATCGACAGGACCATGTGCTGGACCATGTGCACGCTCAGCAGCGTGGTGTCGTAGCGGCCCAGGCCGGACGACGTGGCGACGAAGAACGACCCCATCCCGAGCAGCACGAATGCCAGGGTGCGACCCACCGGCCAGCGATCACCGCGACGGCGCAGCACCGCCACCGCGAAGACGTAGAGCCCGACCGCCCACACGGTCACCACGAACGGGATCGGGTCGATCCCCCAGTCGGTGAGGACGCGCCCGAGGGTGAATCGGGGAAGGGTCTCGGAGGCGTCTGCGGAGAGCAGCGGCAGGGCGATCAGCACCCTGTGAACTTTATGACGCCGCAACACAGGGGGCCGGGGTGCCCTCCGGGCAGAACAGCAGCCATAATGGCCCTCGTGGCGACTGCAACAGCGATTCCGGCATCCCGACTCCACGGGCACCACGACCGACCGAGCATGGTCAGCGTGGGCACGATCATCTGGCTCTCGAGCGAGCTGATGTTCTTCGCCGCGCTGTTCGCGGCGTACTTCACGATCCGCGCGGTCAGCCCCGAGCTGTGGGCGCAGGAGACCGAGAAGCTCAACGTGCCGTTCTCCACGGCCAACACCGCGATCCTGGTGGCGTCGTCCTTCGCCTGCCAGTGGGGCGTGTTCGCGGCCGAGCGCGGCCAGGTCGGACGCACCGGCGGCATCCTCAACTTCGCCAAGTGGGGCCTGCGCGAGTGGTTCGTCCTGACCTACGTCATGGGCGCGATCTTCATCGGCGGCCAGGCGCTCGAGTACGCCGAGCTGATCCACGAGGGCGTGACGATCCCGAGCTCGGCCTACGGCACGATGTTCTACCTCACCACCGGCTTCCACGGCCTCCACGTGACCGGCGGACTGATCGCCTTCCTGTTCGTGCTGGGGCGCACCTACCTGGCCCGGCGCTTCACCCACGAGCAGGCCGTCACCGCGATCGTCGTGTCCTACTACTGGCACTTCGTCGACGTGGTGTGGATCGGCCTGTTCTTCACGATCTACGTCATCAAGTAAGCAACCCCAAGAATTCCCATACCGTCGCAACCGGCAAGGACTCATCGTGCGTGTGCTCAACCGAACCGCAGGTCGCCTGTCCCGGCACCGTCGGGGACCTCTTGCGGGTCTCGTCGTGCTCCTGCTGGGACTGCTGATCAGCGGCTCCCTCTACACGGCCCTGGCCCCGGCCCAGGCTGACAGCCAGGCCAGCGAGACCGAGCAGGTCGCGCAGGGCAAGGAGCTCTTCCTCGCCAGCTGCGCGTTCTGCCACGGCAAGAACGGCGAGGGCGTGCCCACGGTGCGCGACGGCTACCAGCTCGGCCCGTCCCTGGTGGGCGTCGGCGCCGCCGCCGTCGACTTCCAGGTCGGCACCGGCCGCATGCCGATGGCCAGCCCGGGTGCCCAGGCACCCCGCAAGCCCGTGGTCTTCAGCCAGGAGGAGATCGACGCCCTCGCCGCGTACGTCGCCTCGCTGGGCCCCGGCCCGGCCATCCCCAACGAGTCCGACTACTCGATCGAGGGCCTGTCGGAGACCGAGCGCGAGGAGGCCATCGCCCGCGGCGGCCAGATCTTCCTGACCAACTGCACCGCCTGCCACAACTTCAACGGCAACGGCGGTGCCATGCCCCGCGGTGGCTACGCCCCGAGCCTGCACGGGGTCGAGGGCAAGTACATCTTCGAGGCCCTGCTGACCGGGCCCCAGCAGATGCCCAACTTCAGCAACGGAAACCTCTCCCCCGAGGAGAAGCGCGACGTCATCGCCTACCTCGACAGCATCCAGGACACCCCCGAGTACGCCGGCTTCAGCCTCGGCGGCCTCGGCCCGGTCTCCGAGGGCTTGTTCGCCTGGGTCCTCGGCATCGGTGGGCTCGTGGGCGCGGCGGTGTGGATCGCCTCGCACACGACTCGGAGCAAGAAGAGCAAGGTGAGCGCGTGAACGACGACAACCGCCCCATGAACGCGCCCGACGGCACGCCACTGCCGCACGGCGCGAACGAGCCCTCGGCGGCGGTGGGGTCCGCTGACTCCCACGTGCCCGCGCACCGCCAGGCCGAGCCGATCGCCGACCCGGGCCTGCCGGAGCACACCTGGCGTCCGACCGACATCGACCCCAAGGCAGAGAAGCGCGCTGAGCGCCAGGTCGCGGCGATGTTCGTCGCCGCGATGATCAGCGCGCTCCTGTTCGTCGTCGCCTACTTCACCCTCGACGTCGGCGACAACTGGGACACCGTGGCCGGCCTGGGCGCCTCGACGGTGGCCCTCGGCGTCACCCTCGGCGTCAGCCTCCTGCTGATCGGCATCGGGATCATCCACCTGGCCCGCAAGCTCATGGCCGACGTCGAGATCATCGAGATGCGCCACCCGGCGGCCTCCCCCGCGGAGGACCGCGAGGCGACCGTCCAGGCGCTCAACGACGGCCTCGACGAGGCCGGCATCGGTCGCCGCCCGCTGGTGCGCAACACCATGCTCGGCGCCGTCGGCGTGCTCGGCCTGCCGGCCGTCGTGCTGCTGCGCGACCTCGCCCCCGGCGACGAGCTCGACATCGACAAGCTCGCCCACACCATCTGGGAGCCGGGCATGCGCCTGGTCCGCGACGTGGTCGGCACCCCGATCCTCGCCAGCGAGGTCGAGATGGGCGACCTGATCAACGCCGCCCCGGAGGCCATGTTCCCGACGGAGGAGAACGGCTACCCCGAGCTCCACGGTGCCGAGGAGCAGTCCGAGAAGGCCAAGGGCGCGATCATCATCGTGCGGATGAACCCCGACGACATCATCCCGGCCAAGGGTCGGGAGAAGTGGACCGTCGACGGCATCATCTGCTACTCCAAGATCTGCACCCACGTGGGCTGCCCGATCTCCCTCTACGAGCGCACCACGCACCACGTGCTGTGCCCGTGCCACCAGTCGACCTTCGACCTCGCCGACCACGCCAAGGTCGTCTTCGGTCCGGCTGCCCGGCCCCTTCCGCAGCTGCCGCTGGCAGTTGACGATGAGGGCTACCTCGTCGCGCAGAGCGACTTCACCGAGCCCATCGGGGCAAGCTACTGGGAGCGTGAGAAGCAGTGAGCACGGACTCCAGGCTCGACACCAGCAAGGTCGCGACGAGCAACCGCACGGACGCCGCGACCGCCTCCAAGCCCGGCCCGGGCGGCTCGCTCGCGACGTGGGCCGACGACCGCCTCGGCCTCGCCACGGCGATGAAGAAGAACCTCCGCAAGGTCTTCCCCGACCACTGGTCGTTCATGCTCGGCGAGATCGCGCTGTGGAGCTTCGTCGTGCTGCTCCTCACCGGTGTGTTCCTCACCCTGTGGTTCAACCCGTCGATGGGGCACGTCACCTACGAAGGCTCCTACGACCAGCTCCGCGGCGTCGGGATGTCGGAGTCCATGGCCTCCACGCTGCACATCTCGTTCGACGTGCGCGGCGGCCTGCTCATGCGCCAGATGCACCACTGGGCCGCGATGATCTTCATCGCCTCGATGATGGTCCACCTGCTCCGCGTGGCCTTCACGGGCGCCTACCGCAAGCCCCGTGAGCTCAACTGGGTCATCGGCTGCATCCTGCTCCTCCTGGGCACCCTCGAGGGCTTCACCGGCTACTCGCTCCCCGACGACCTGCTCTCCGGCACCGGCGTCCGCGCGGCGGACGGCTTCCTGAAGGCCACCCCCGTCGCCGGCACCTACATGTCGTTCCTGCTGTTCGGCGGCGAGTTCCCCGGCGAGGCGATCATCCCGCGCCTCTACATCGTCCACGTGCTGCTGATCCCCGGCATCCTGCTCGCGCTCATCGCCGCCCACATGCTGCTGCTCGTCTACCACAAGCACACCCAGTGGCCCGGCCCCGGCCGCACCGAGCAGAACGTCGTCGGCTACCCGATGCTGCCCGTGTACGCCGCCAAGGCCGGCGGCTTCTTCTTCATGGTCTTCGGCGTCATCGCCATCATGGGCGGCCTGCTGTCGATCAACCCGGTGTGGAAGTTCGGGCCCTACGACCCGACCAAGGTCACCGCCGGTTCGCAGCCGGACTGGTACATGGGCTGGCCCGACGGCCTGCTGCGCATCATCCCGACCGGCTGGGAGACGGTGATCTTCGGCTACACGATCTCGTGGAACGTGCTGATCCCGATCCTCCTGGTTCCGCCGCTGATGCTGACGGTCCTGATCCTGCTGCCCTTCCTCGAGGGCTGGATCACCGGTGACAAGCGGGACCACCACCTGCTGCAGCGCCCGCGCAACGCGCCGACGCGCACCGCGGTGATGGTCGCCCTGATGACCTTCTACGGGCTCGCCTGGGCGGCCGGTGGCAACGACATCATCGCCATCAAGCTGCACGCCAGCATCAACCAGATCACCTACTTCATGCGCGTCGCGATCTTCCTCGGCCCGCTCCTGGCGTTCTGGATCACGCGGCGCTGGTGCATCTCGCTGCAGCGTCACGACAACGAGAAGCTGCTCCACGGCTACGAGACGGGCATCATCACCCGCTCCCCCGAGGGCCAGTACGCCGAGCGGCACCTGCCGATCAACTCCAAGGCGGCCTACACCCTCACTGCTCGTGACCGTGACGAGGTCTTCACCAGCGTCGGCGACACCGACGCAGCGGGGGTGGCCGCCCCCAACAGCCGCTCGGAGCGGCTGCGGGCCCGCCTGTCGCGGTGGATGTACTCCCACAACGTGCAGAAGCCCACGGCGGCCGAGCTCGAGGAAGCCCACCACCACGCCGAGCACGAGGCCGAGCTCACCGCGAGCCTCGACCACCCGGTCGACGGTCACCAGTTCGACGACCACCGCCTGCGCGACACCGACGACGTGCCGCTGCGCGACCACTGAGACACCGCACCACGCACGAGGGCCCGCCGGGATGATCCCGGCGGGCCCTCGTCGTTGCTGCGTGCGGCGGTCGGCGTACGGCCCTCAGTCGCCCTTGACGTTGACCAGCTGCCGGAGCACGTGACGCACCTCGACGAGGTCGGCGGCGTCGGCCATCACCTGGTCGATGTCCTTGTAGGCCGCCGGGATCTCGTCGATGAACGCGTCGGTGTCGCGGTACTCGATCCCCGTCATGGCGGCCCGAAGGTCCTCGGCCGTGAACGTCTTGCGTGCCCGGGTCCGTGAGTAGGCGCGCCCAGCACCGTGCGGCGCGGAGCTGAGCGAGGCCGGGTGCCCCTTGCCGACCACGACGTAGGACGCGGTGCGGTGGCAGTTGATCTCCTCGAGCCGCTCCACCTCGCCACCGACCCACTCGCCGAACTGTCGCACGACGCGGTCCATCATCTCCTCGCGGTTGAACAGGGCGTAGGTCTGCGCCCACCGCATCTCACGGAGGTAGGCGTCGAACTCGTCCGTGCCCTCGGTCAGGTAGGCCAGGTCGCGGTGCGGCAGGTCCACGCCCGCGCACAGCTCCCGAGCGACGGCGATGTGCTGCTGCGCGATCCGGTTGCCGACGGCGCGCGGTCGCCCGGCAGGTCGTGGGTGGCGTACTGGGTGCGCACGGCGATCATGCCGCAGCCGATGTCGACGCCCACGGCGGCGGGAATGATAGCGCCGAGGGTCGGGATGACCGAACCCACGGTGGCACCCAGGCCGAGGTGTGCGTCGGGCATCAGCGCGACGTGCGGGTGGATGAACGGCATCTCGGCCGTCTGCTCCGCCTGCGCGCGCGTGGTGTCCTCGAGGATCGACGCCCAGCTGATGAGCGTCGGAGTCAGGTGCTCCATCGTGTCAGGAGAGGGCGGAGCCCTGCTTCCAGGCGGCCATCGACAGGTTCCAGTCGCCGTAGCCGTTCTCGAGGGTCATCTGGCGGTCCGTGCCGGTGTACTCGACGACGTCGCCGCGGCGGCTCATCGCGTAGAGCCAGCCCGCGTCGGCGGTCGACATGCCGGTGCAGCCGTGGGAGACGTTGGCGTGGCCCTGGGACCCGACCGACCAGGGCGCCGCGTGGAGGAACTCCCCGGAGTAGGTGACCCGCATCGCCCACTGCACGTCGTCGATGTCGTAGGCCTCGGGGCTGTTGCGGTTGATGCCCACCGTCTCGGAGTTCATCCGCTTGACGTCGAACTTCTCCATGATCACCTTCGTGCCCGAGCGCGTGGTGAAGCCGGGCTTGCCCGTGGTGATCGGGATGGTGCGCAGCAGCTCGCCGTTGGAGAAGACCTGCATCTGGTGCGTCTGGGCGTTGACCTTGTAGACGTGGGCGTCGCCGACGTGGAACGCGACCTCACGGTCCTCCTGACCGTAGATGCCGTTGCCGGCCGGCAGGCTGTTGATGTCGAGGTCGACCGAGACGTCCGTGCCGGCCTGCCAGTAGCGCGCGGGGCGGAAGTGGGCCTCGCGGTCGCTCAGCCAGTACCAGGAGCCTTTCTGGGCCGGCGCGCTCGTGACGTGCATGTGCTTCTCGAACAGGGCCTTGTCGGTGACCGGGAGGTCGAAGGTGACGACGACGGGCATGCCCACGCCCACGGTCTCGCCGTCGAGCGGGGCGACGGCGGCGTAGGTCTGCTCGTCGAGGGTCAGGTCGACGGTGCGGAAGCTGCGCGTGCGCTCCACGCTGCTGCCGTCGGAGCGCTCGGCACTCGCGGTGATCGTGTAGGCCGTGCCGGGCTCGAGGAACGCCGACGACGTCCAGGAGCCGCCCCGGACCTGGCCGGGGAGCTCACCGGCCGGCGAGGTCACCCGGACCGCGTCCAGGGTGCCTCCGGTGGCACCGACCGTCACGGGCACGTCGACGGGCACCTTGCGGGCGTCCTGGAAGCTCGTGGTGAGGCGCACCGGGTCGGGCCGAGCCGACTCCGACGCCCCGTCGGCGGGACCGTCGGACGACGTCGCGTCGCCCCCGGCGGAGCTGCAGCTGGCGAGGCCGACGCCCACGAGGAGTGCCGTGGCGAGCGCCGTACGACGCTGGGTCCGGCGCCGCGTGGACACGGGACGAGACGCACGAGAGCGCATGCGGCGAGACCCCCTGGAACTGCATGGTGGGACGGAAGAACCCCTCCAGCGTACGGCGTGGAGGGGTTCTACCGAATTCGACGCGAGCGCTCAGTGAGCGTGCTCACCCCGGTAGTACTCGAAGACGAAGCCGCAGAGCACCACGGCACCGAGGGTGAACCCGATGATCACCAGCCACCACGCAGCGAGCGCGGTGCCGTAGACGATGACGCCCAGGGCGAGCGCGCACCACAGCGGCCACCACGAGTAGGGCGGGAAGAAGCCCAGCTCGCCGGCACCCTCGGCGATCTCACCCTCCTTGCGATCCTCGGGCCGCGGGTCCATGCGCGAGGCGTGGAACCCGAGGTAGAGGGTGATCATGCCGGTCAGCAGGGCGGTCATCACCAGCGCGGAGGTCCCGGTGGGGTCCTCGGCGAGGAACCAGTAGCCGGGCGCCACGACCGCGACGAACACGGTGGTGATGCCGAAGATCCAGGCCTCGGCCTTCATCGGTTCTCCTCCTCGGTCGGAGTGGTCGTGTCGGCCCGGTCGCGCAGCATCTCCTCGCGGCCCGACACCTCGGGCGCGTCGGCGACCTCGCCGTTGCGCTCCGCGGGGTGCTCGGCCAGCTCACGCAGCGCCACCTCGGGGTGGTGCAGGTCGAAGGCAGGCGACTCGGAACGGATCCGCGGCAGCGTGTGGAAGTTGTGGCGCGGCGGCGGGCTGCTGGTCGCCCACTCGAGCGAGCGGCCCCAGCCCCACGGGTCGTCGACCTCGACCAGCGGCCCCTTCGCGGAGACGTAGACGTTGTAGAGGAACGGCAGCGTCGAGGCACCCAGCAGGAACGCGCCCACGGTCGAGATCTGGTTGAGCGTGGTGAAGCCGTCGGCGGGCAGGTAGTCGGCGTAGCGACGCGGCATGCCCTCGACGCCCAGCCAGTGCTGCACCAGGAACGTGGTGTGGAAGCCGACGAACAGGAGCCAGAAGTGGACCTTGCCCAGGCGCTCGTCGAGCATCCGGCCGGTCATCTTCGGCCACCAGAAGTAGAAGCCAGCGAACATCGCGAACACCACGGTGCCGAAGACGACGTAGTGGAAGTGCGCCACCACAAAGTAGGAGTCCGACACGTGGAAGTCCAGCGGCGGGCTGGCCAGGATCACGCCGGTGAGACCACCGAAGAGGAAGGTCGTGAGGAAGCCGATCGACCACAGCATGGGGGTGTCGAAGGACAGGCTTCCGCCCCACATCGTGCCGATCCAGTTGAAGAACTTCACTCCCGTCGGCACCGCGATCAGGAACGTCATGCCCGAGAAGAACGGCAGGTCGACCGCGCCGGTGACGAACATGTGGTGGGCCCACACCGCGACCGAGAGCATCGCGATGCCGAGCGTCGCGGCGACCAGGCCGACGTAGCCGAAGATCGGCTTGCGGCTGAAGACCGGGAGGATCTCGGAGATGATGCCGAAGAACGGCAGGGCGATGATGTAGACCTCGGGGTGCCCGAAGAACCAGAACAGGTGCTGCCACAGGATCGGGCCGCCGTGCGACGGGTCGAACACGTGCGCACCGAGGATCCGGTCGGCCTCCAGCGACAGCAGGGCGCCGGCCAGGATCGGGAAGACCATGATCACGAGCATCGAGGTGATCAGGGTGTTCCAGACGAAGATCGGCATCCGGAACATGGTCATGCCGGGGGCACGCATGCAGATGATCGTGGTGATGAAGTTGACGCCACCGAGGATCGTGCCGAGGCCGGCCATCCAGAGGCCCATGATCCAGAGGTCACCGCCGACGCCCGGGCTGCGGACGGCGTCGGAGAGCGGCGTGTAGGCGAACCACCCGAAGTCCGCGGCGCCCTGCGGGGTCAGGAAGCCCGACGCGGCGATGAGGCCACCGAACAGGAACAGCCAGTAGCTGAACATGTTGAGGCGCGGGAACGCGACGTCGGGGGCGCCGATCTGCAGCGGCATGATCACGTTGGCGAAGCCGAAGAACAGCGGCGTCGCGAACAGCAGCAGCATGATCGTGCCGTGCATCGTGAAGAGCTGGTTGTAGAGCTGCTCGTTGACGACCTGCTGGCCGGGGTAGGCGAGCTCCGAGCGGATCAGCATCGCCATCAGGCCGCCGATGAGGAACCACGCGAACGAGGTGACCAGGTACATCTTGCCGATGAGCTTGTGGTCGGTCGTGGTCAGCAGTCGGACGGCCTGCTGGCCCAAGGCCTTGCGCGGCGGGACTGCAGCGGATGCGGCGGATGCGGCGGTCACTCCGCGCTCCCTTCCTGGTCGTCGGACTCAGCCAAACCGGTCTGCGTCTCCACGTTGGCGCCACCGGTGAGTGGCTGGTCGGAGGTCTGGCCCTCAGCGGCCAGGTCCTCGAGGTAGGCGGCGTACTCGTCCTGGCTCACGACCTCGACGGTGAACAGCATCCGGGAGTGGTAGACGCCGCAGAGCTCGTAGCACTTGCCCTGGTAGGTGCCCTCGACGGTCGGCGTGACCTGGAGCTTGTTGACGCGGCCGGGGATGACGTCCATCCGGGTGAGGAACGACGGCACGCCGAAGTTGTGGATCACGTCGGGCGAGCGCAGGTTGAACTGGATGCGCTGGTCGACCGGGATCACGAGCGTCGGGATCTCGTTGCCGTCGCCCGAGGTGAAGACGTAGGAGTCGTAGGCGTACTCGCCGTCGGAGCCGGAGGCGTCCGGGTCCTGCTGGCCCACGCCGTGGTTGAAGGTCCACGACCACTGCTGGCCGGTCACCTCGACGGTGACATCGGGGGTCGTGAGCTCGGTCTGGACGTCCTGCACCCGCACGGTGTGGAAGAAGAACACGACGCACATCAGCACCGGGGCGATCGTGTAGAACACCTCGAGCGGGAGGTTGTAGCGCGTCTGGCGCGGGACCTCGTCGTCGCTGCGACGGCGGAACCGGACGACGACGTAGAAGATCAGGCCCCAGACGATGACGCCGGTGACCATGGCGGCCACCCAGGCCCACTTCCACAGCTCATAGGTGTAGGGACCCTGTGCACTCGCACGGTCGGGCATCGCGAGGTTGCGGATCTGGTGCTTGTCGGCCTCGGAACACCCGGCCAGCACCAGCATCGTCACGCCCAGCAGCGCGACCCTCAGGATGCGCCGGGCCGGCGCGCCTGAAAGCTTGGGGACTTGCAGACCCACTGACGAGCCTCTCTCTCGGTCCTTTTCGACGTACAGAGACTATCCCCATCCAGCCGTGCCGTGCGGGGCAGGGTCGGGTGTCGGCGGATCTGGCGCGGCGAGCGTCCCCCGTCCCGCCTGGGCCGGGCCGCGCGTGGCATAAGTTGCCCCTGTGACCGGTCCCGTGGCGCGCGAGCGTGATCTCGACAGCGCGTCGTCCGCTCCCCTGCACCCGGCGGCCCGCGACGTCCTGCTCGCCGCCCTCGACCGCGGGTACGCCGACCCGCGCCGGCTGCACCGTCCGGGGCGGGAGGCTCGGCTCCTGCTGGACAACGCCCGCGAGGCGACGGCCGACGCGCTCGGCGTACGGCCGGACGAGGTGACGTTCACCCCCAGCGGCACCCACGCGGTGCACCTCGGCCTGCTCGGGCTGGTGCGCGGCTCGCGGCGCGGCGACGTGGTGGTCCACTCCGCGGTCGAGCACTCGGCCGTGCGCCATGCCGTCGCGTGGGGCGCCCGCGCCGCCGAGGTGGGGGTGACGGGCGAGGGCCACGTGCCCCCGGGCGAGCTGGCGGAGCGCGCCGTCGCGCCCGAGGTGGGTGTCGTCGCCCTCCAGACGGCCAACCACGAGGTCGGCACGGTCCAGGACGTCGAGGGGCTCGACCTGCCCGACGACGTGCCCCTGTTCACCGACGCCTGCGCGTCCATGGGCCGGCTCCCGCTGCCGGACGGCTGGGCCGCCGCGGCGGGTTCGGCGCACAAGTGGGGCGGCCCGGCCGGGGTGGGCGTGCTGCTGGTCCGCAAGCGCGCCAGGTGGCGCAACCCCTTCCCCGCCGACGACCGGGTCGACGAGCGCTCCACCGGCTTCGAGAACGTCCCCGCCGTCCTCGCGGCGGCGGCTGCCCTGCAGGCGGTGGTGGCCGAGCGGGAGGAGGTCAACGCGCACCAGCACGCGCTGGTCGACGTCGTACGCCGCCGGGTGGCCGCGGAGGTCCCCGACGTCGAGGTCGTGGGCGACCCCGACCGGCGGCTCCCCCACCTGGTGACCTTCTCCTGCCTCTACGTCGACGGCGAGGCGCTGGTCTCCGAGCTCGACCGCCGCGGCTTCGGCATCGCCAGCGGCTCGGCCTGCACCGCCTCGACGCTCACGCCCAGCCACGTGCTGGAGGCGATGGGCGTGCTGACCCACGGCAACGTGCGGCTCTCGCTCCAGCGGGACACGACCCGTGCCGACGTCGACGCCTTCTGCGACGCTCTGCCCGGGCTGGTCGCCGAGATCAGGGCACGGGTCGGCCTGTGACGACGTACGACGTCGCCCTCGAGCTCGACTGTCGCGACCTGCCCTGCCCGATGCCGGTCATCGAGCTGGCCCGCCACCTGGGCGACGTCGAGGTGGGCCGGTTGCTCGCGGTCGTCGCGCACGACCCCGCGGCCGCGGTCGACGTGCCCGCCTGGTGCCGGATGAAGGGCCAGGACTTCGTCGGCGCGGACACGGCCGCCGACGGCGCCCCGCGCTTCGTCGTACGCCGCGTCGGCTGAGGTCCGAGCTGCTGAGCTCGTCCCGCCAGTCCGGCCCGGCTGGCGCCGGGCAGGACAGGACTGCCGAGACACTCAGGGGCGGATGGTCTTGAGGTGCGGCTCCAGGTCGGCGACGGCCTCGGCGCCGTAGGTGGCCTCGCAGCGGGCGAGGAACGCGGCGCGGGAGATCTCGTACTCCTGGGTGCCGACCTTCTCCACGACGTAGACGGCGAGGAGGCAGCCGAGCTGCGCGGCGCGCACGTGGTCGAGCCCCCAGCTGAGCGCGGCCATGAAGCCGGCCCGGAACGCGTCGCCGACTCCCGTCGGCTCGACCTTCTCGATCTCGGGGACGGCCGGGACGACGACCGACTCCTCGCCCTTGCGGTCGATGCGCACGCCCGCGGGGCCGAGGGTGACGACCCAGGTGCCGACCCGCGAGAGGACCTCCTCGGCGCTCCAGCCGGTCTTCTGGGTGATCAGGCTGGCCTCGTACTCGTTGGAGAACAGGATCTCCGCGCCGTCGATGAGCGGGCGGATCAGGTCGCCGTCGCCGAAGGCGAGCTGCTGGGACGGGTCGGCGAGGAAGCGGTAGCCGCGCTGACGGCACTCCTCGGTGTGGCGCAGCATCCCCTGCGGGTCGTCGGGGCCGATGATCACGTAGTCCGGGGCGCCGACGCGGTCGACGATCGGCTTCAGCTCGATCTCGCGCGACTCGCTCATCGCGCCGGCGTAGAAGCTCGCGATCTGCGCGTGCGCGGTGTCGTTGGTGCACACGAAGCGGGCGGTGTGCCGGGTCTCGGAGACGTGCACCGAGTCGCAGTCGACGTTGTGGCGCTCGAGCCAGGCGCGGTACTCGGCGAAGTCCTCACCGACCGCCCCGACGAGCACCGGGCGCAGGCCCAGGTTGCCCAGTCCGAAGCAGATGTTGGCCGCGCACCCCCCGCGTCGTACCTCCAGGTCCTCGACCAGGAAGGACACCGAGAGCTTGTCGAGCTGGTCCACGACCAGGCTGTCGGCGAACCTGCCCGGGAAGGACATCAGGTGGTCGGTCGCGATGGATCCGGCAACAAGGAGGGACACGACGCGGAACACTACCTTCCGGTACAGCTCCGGATACCTCCCAGTAGCCAATAACGTCGTGGACATGACGACTTCGCACGAGGGCCTCGCCCGACCCGCGCACCTGATCCACGACGAGCTCGGGACCCCCGCCGAGATGGCCGCCGACTGCCGGGAGACCGGCCGCAACCTCCGGCTGGAGGCGCACCTCGAGCGCGCCGCCCGCGCCGCCGTGGCCGGCCCGCCCAGCATCCGCTTCGAGGACTACCCGACCGAGGTCGGCAAGCGCGAGATCCGGATCTCCGAGGCAGCCGCCCGGCTGGCCAGCTCGCTTCACCTGCACCTCGACTGACACCTGCACGACGAAGGGCCCCAGCCGATGCGGCTGGGGCCCTTCGTGGTTCTGCTGTCTTTCGGCTGACCGGGTTTCGACGCGGCCGTCGCGACTTCGTTCCTCAGCCGCGGGGCTTGCTCAACCTGGCCGGTGTCCAGGGCTTCGCGAGCTCAGCCCCGGGCGTCACATCAGTGGAACGAGTCGCCGCAGGCGCAGGAGCCCGTCGCGTTGGGGTTGTCGATCGTGAAGCCCTGCTTCTCGATGGTGTCGACGAAGTCGATCTCGGCGCCGTTGAGGTAGGGGACGCTCATCCGGTCGACCACGACGGTCACGCCGTCGAAGTCGGTGGTCACGTCGCCGTCCAGCGTGCGCTCGTCGAAGAACAGCTGGTAGCGAAGGCCCGAGCAGCCACCCGGCTGGACGGAGATGCGCAGGGCCAGGTCGTCACGGCCCTCCTGCTCGAGGAGGCTCTTGATCTTGCCCGCGGCGACGGCGGACAGGTTGATCTGGTCGGTGCGGCGCTCGGTGGTCTCGACCTGCTCGGTCATCTCATCACTCCAGAAAGTCTCGGGGTACTGCTGTCTCCAATGGTCGCACACCGGGGGTTATTCCCCGGGGTCCTGCCCGGATCCGCCGCTCCCTGGCGGGCGTGGGTGGCGGCACATCGCACCCGTCAGCCCTGCCAACCTGCGATCTGCCGCCACCCTCAGGTGGCCGCTCCATTGGGTGGCCGCTCCATTGGGTGGCGGCACATCGCCCTCCTGAGCCCTGCCGACCTGCGATCTGCCGCCACCCTCAGGCGGTACGCCGGCGAGGCGGGGACGCCGGCACGCGCTGGAGGAACGCCGCCCGGCCCGCGGGCGTGAACAGCGAGTCCTTCAGCAGGTCGTGCCAGGCGCGGATGCGGGTGGGATCGTGCGGCCGGCCGAGCGAGCGGTCGGCGTCCTCGAGGATGGAGACGGCCCGATGGATCACGTCGCCCGCGGTGTAGCCCCGGCGTACGAAACCCTGCTCGTCCACGCGCCGGTCGCGACGGCGGTCGACGACCCGGCGAGGTGCCTTCTCGTGCTCGTCGCCGTCGTACTCGTGGAGGGCTGCCGTACCGACGAGCCAGAGATCCGCCTTGGCGACCAGGACACCGGTCTCGTCCACGAGGCACCACTGCGGCTCGACCTCGATGTCGCACACGACGTGGAGCAGCCGGAGCAAGGACTCCCACAGGGACTCCGCCCTGGCGTCCACCAGCACGAGGGCAGCCCGCAGACGGCGACCGCCGGGCCGTCGAGACGTGGACATCTCCTCGAGCTCGTCGAACGTCACGAGCTCGAGGTACAGCGCCGCGTCGACCATGGCCACGAGATCGACCAACCCGACCCACCTGCCCGCTGCGGCGAGGGCCTCCGGCACGGTGGCGACGCGCAGACCACGCATCACGACGTACGCCACCGGACGGATGTGTCGACTCGTGTGCACGCCCTCCCGCATCGGGCGTGGGTCGTCCTTCGCCAAGGCCATGAAGACAGGGCACCGATCCGGCAGCGGCGGCAGGGGGATGCCGATGACCTCGAGCGCGGTCAGGCCGGTGAAGCACCCGTCGTCCGTCATGAGGAGCTGCCACCCCGCGAGGTCGTGCTCGTCCCAGAACAGCGGATCGTCGGCTTCCGGCGTAGGGGCGGCACTCCGGTGCACGCCGTACGTCACTGTCGACCAGGACGCGCCACGCCTGTGCCCCCGCACCGCTCGAAGATCTGCCATCCGATGAGCGTGGGCGCCTCCGTCGACTGCTGCGAGACGAGCGCCTCGAGCCTGGGGAGAAGTACGGGCGCACCGGGCCTGGGGACGCCTGGCGGCCCTGCTGTCGTCTCCCAGGGTGGCGGCAGATCGCATCCGAACGCCCCGCGAACGAGCAATGTGCCGCCACCCCACAGCACCCCAGCCACAGGGTGGCGGCAGATCGCAGCTGAACGCCCCGCGAACGTGCAATGTGCCGCCACCCCCGCGAGCGACCGACGACCAAGTGGCGCTCAGCGGGACCAGGTGCGGGCGACGCGGGCGGCGAGGTCGGCGAGGGCCTCGGCGGGGGCGCCGAGGGCGCGGTCCTCACCCACCAGCTCGACGAGGGAGTACGCCGACTCGATGCCGAGGGCGCGCATCTCCCGCGACCCGACGAGCACCTGGCCCGCGAGCGCGATGCAGGGGCGCAGGGCCTCGGCTGCGACTCCGGCGACGCCGTAGGGCACCTTGCCGGCGCGGCTGGAGAAGTCGAAGGCGCCCTCGCCCGTCACCACCAGGTCGGCGGCGCGTGCCCGGTCGGCGAGCGACACCGCGTCGGTCACCAGCTCGATCCCGGGCTCGCGGGTCGCGCCGAGGACGAGGAGCGCGTAGCCGATGCCTCCGGCGGCGCCGGCGCCCTTCTCCAGCGACGTACGCCGGTCGGTGGCCGCCGCGAAGCGCTCCAGCCAGCCGTCGACCTCGGCGATCCGGTCCTCGCCGATGCCCTTCTGCGGACCGTAGGTCTTGGTCGCGCCGAAGAGGCCGGTGAGGGGGTTGTCGACGTCGCTGGCAGCCACGAGGGTGACGCCCGCCAGCCGGGACCGGGCCGCCGCCAGGTCGACCGTGGTCACCGACGCGAGCGGTGCGGCCCCACCGTCGAGCACGCCGTCGGCGGTGGCCCCCAGCGCGGCGAGCACGCCGGCGCCGCCGTCGTTCGTCCCGCTGCCACCCAACCCGACCACCACGGTCGTCGCGCCGCCGGCGACGGCCGCCAGGACGAGCTCACCTACCCCGCGGCTCGACGCGGTCTCCGGATCGCCGTCGACGAGGTGGAGGCCGGCGGCCTGCGCGCTCTCGACGTACGCCGTCTCCCCCACGCGCAGCACGACGGCCGGCACCGGTGCGCCGTGCGGCCCGCTGACGGTCACGGCGGAGAGCTCGCCGCCGAGCGCCGCGTGGAGCACGTCCACGAAGCCCGGGCCACCGTCGGCCATCGGGGCGAGGTCGAGCTCGTCGTCAGGGGCCCGTCGCCGCCACCCGGCGGCGATGGCGTCGGCGGCCTCGACGGCCGTCAGGGTCCCGGCGAACTTGTCCGGGGCGATCAGCACGCGCATGGCGGCCATCCTTGCAGCGACGGCGTCGGGCATGCTTGGCGCATGTCCCCCGCTCCCGACTCCGACGCGGGGCTCGCCCCGATCGTCGCCGAGGTGACCGTCCCGGTGACCCCCACCGAGGCCTTCGTCGGCTTCACGGCCCAGATGGGCGAGTGGTGGGACCCCATGCTCACCCCCGACCCGGCCACGTTCTCCAACATCGCCATCGATCCCAACGGTCCGGTGGCGATGGTGCACGGCGACGAGGAGTACGTCTGGGGCCGCGTCATGGAGTGGGACCCCATCGGGCGCTACACGCAGGAGTTCTGGCTCGGCCACCCCGAGGACGAGGCGAGCGTGCTGGACGTGCGGTTCACCGAGGCCGACGCCGGCGGCAGCCACGTACGGCTGGTGCACAGCGGGTGGATACCCGGCACCGAGGAGGTCCGGGCGACCTACAGCACGCACTGGGACGACCTCCTCGCCCGGTACGCCGCCCACGTCGCGTGAGCGAGGTCCTCATCCGGCCGCTGCGTGAGGGCGACCTCGCGGCGCTGGGCGACATCACGGCCACCAGCTACTACGAGGTCGACGCCCGGACCTACCAGCGCGCCTGGCCCGACCCCGTACGCCGCCCTCCCGCCCGCAACAGCGCCTGGATCGCCCGCACCCGCGCGGCGCTGACCACCGATCCCGGCGGGTGCTGGGCCGCCGAGGTCGACGGCCAGGTCGTCGGCGGCGCGGTCTCACGCGTCCGCGAGCTCATGTGGATCCTCGCCTCCTTCGCCGTGCTCCCCCAGCACCAGGGCAAGGGCATCGGCACGCAGCTGATGGCGTCGGCGCTCCACCACGGCCGGGGCTGCCTGCGCGGGATGTTCGCCTCCAGCGCCGACCCCGCCGCCGTACGTCGCTACCGGCTGGCCGGCTTCGACCTGCACCCGCAGATGATGCTCACCGGCGTCGTCGACCGCAGCGCGATCCCGGTGGTCGAGCGGGTTCGCGAGGGCACCGCCGCCGACGTCGACCTGATGAACTCGGTCGACCGGCAGACCCGCGGCGCCGCCCACCTCTCCGACCACGAGCTGCTGCTCGACCAGTTCCGGCTGCTCGTGGTGGCCCACAGCACGGGCTCGGGCTACGCCTACGTCGACCGCGACGGGTCGCCGCCGCTGGTCGCCGCGACCAACCGGCGGACGGCTGCGTCGCTCCTGTGGGAGGCACTGGCCTCCTCCGCACCGGGCGAGCAGGTCTCCGTGCAGCACGTCACCGCCGCCAACGCGTGGGCGCTCGACGTCGGGCTCGCCGCCCGGATGTCGATCCACCAGAGCGGCTACCTCTGCCTGCGGCGGATGAAGCCGCCCGCCCCCTACATCCACCACGGCTCGCTGCTGTAGCGAGCCGACAGGTCCGGGATCAGGCGTCGGACCCCGGCTCGAGGCGTGCGCCCGCTGCCACGTCGGCGGTGACCCGGGAGTCCCGGCCGACCAGTACGACGTCCTCGTCCCGCGCGAGCCTGGCGGAGGGCTCCGTGCCCACCCGCGTCCGCTCGCCGACCTCGCAGCGCTCGTCGAGCACCGTCGTACGCACCACGGAGCCGGCGCGGATCACGCAGTCCTCCATCACGACGCTGTCGTGGACCTCGGCGCCCTTCTCGACGACCACGCCCGGCCCGAGGACGCTGCCGACCACGAGGCCGCTCACGTCGGCGCCCGGGGACAGCAGGGAGTCGCGGCACTCCCCCGGTGCGCGCACGCGGGCCGCGGGACGGTCGGGCCAGTGCGCGATGACCGGACGACCGGGGTGGTCGAAGACGTCGACCCGGCCCGCCAGCAGGTCGCGGTGGGACTGCAGGTAGAGCCCGGGCTGGCCGACGTCGCGCCAGTAGCCGGTGAGGGGCACGGCGACGACCTTCCCGCCCTCCACGAGCCGCGGGAGCAGGTGCTCGCCGAAGTCGCCGATCCCGCTGTCGCCCTGCGCGGCGTCCTCGTCGTCCTGCTTCCCGACGAGCTCGGCGCGCAGGTCGTGCAGCGTCTCGACGAGCACGGCGGTGTCGTAGACGAAGATCTCGGTCGCGACGGTGCCCGCCGAGGGCCGGGACGGCTTGTGCTCGATGCCGGTCACGGTGCCGTCGCGCCGGGCGAGCACCACGACGTTGTCGGAGGCGTCCTTCTTGCTCACCTCGCTGGTCAGCACCGTCGCCGACCGCCCTGCGGCGACGTGCTCCTCGATCACCGGCGCGAGGTCCATGTTGAAGACGTGGTCGGCGCTGCAGACCACCAGGGTGCGCGCGCCGAACGCCTCGAGGTCGGCCGACATCCGCAGCAGCAGGTCGCCGTTGCCGTGGGCGAAGCCGCTCTCGGTCGCCGGGCCGGTGCCGGTCTGCGGCACGATGCGCCGGAAGCCGCCGCGGTTGCGGTCCAGGCTCCACGGGCGGCCGCCGGAGAGGTACTCGTCGATCGAGGTGACCTGGTACTCCAGCGACACCCACACGTCCGAGAGGTCGGCGTGCACCAGCCCGGACAGGGCGAAGTCGATCAGGCGGTGGACGCCGCCGTAGGGCAGGGCCGGCTTGGCCCGCTCACGTGTCAGGACGTCCATGCGGGAGCCCTGACCGCCCGCTTGCACCAGGGCCAGGACCTCACCGCGTCGTGTCATGACCGACAGGGTGCCATGGCCACGGTGACACGAGCCCCGCCTCCTAGGATGGGTCCATGAGCCTCGTCGACCTGCCGCTCCTCCCGCTCGGCAAGGGCCGCGACCTCGACGCCGAGCGCGGCGTGGAGTGCCCCGGTGACCTCCCGGCAGCGTCCGACCCCACGCTGGTCGCGCGGGCGCGCGCGGCCAAGGATGCTCTCGGCGAGCGGGTCTTCGTGCTCGGCCACCACTACCAGCGCGACGAGGTCATCCAGTTCGCCGACGTCACCGGCGACTCCTTCAAGCTCGCGCGCGACGCCGCCGCGCGACCCGCCGCGGAGTTCATCGTGTTCTGCGGCGTGCACTTCATGGCCGAGTCGGCCGACATCCTGACCTCCCCCGCGCAGCAGGTCGTGCTGCCCGACCTGGCGGCCGGCTGCTCGATGGCCGACATGGCGCGCCTGCGCCAGGTCGAGGACGCGTGGGACGCGATGGCCGACGCCGGCATCCAGGACATGGTCGTCCCGGTCACCTACATGAACTCCAGCGCCGACATCAAGGCGTTCTGCGGCCGCAACGGCGGCGTGGTGTGCACCTCCTCCAACGCCGACGTCGCCCTCGACTGGGCGTTCCAGCAGAAGGCCCACCTCGACGGCGACGCCAAGGTCCTCTTCCTGCCCGATCAGCACCTCGGCCGCAACACCGCCGTGCTCCAGATGGGCATCGCGCTCGACGAGTGCGTGGTGTGGGACCCGCTCCAGCCCGGTGGCGGCCTCACCGCCGAGGAGCTGCAGAGGGCCCGGATGATCCTGTGGAAGGGCCACTGCTCGGTGCACGGCCGCTTCTCCGAGGACGTCGTCGACGAGCTGCGCGCCGCCCACCCCGGGATCAACGTGCTCGTCCACCCCGAGTGCAAGCACGAGGTCGTGCTCAAGGCCGACCTGGTCGGCTCGACCGAGTTCATCATCAAGACCGTCGAGGCGGCCGAGCCCGGCACCGTCTGGGCGATCGGCACCGAGCTCAACCTGGTCAAGCGCCTCGCCGACGCCCACCCGGACAAGACGATCGTGTTCCTCGACCGCAACGTCTGCTACTGCTCGACGATGAACCGCATCGACCTGCCCCACCTGGTCTGGGCGCTGGAGAACCTCGTGGCGGGCGAGGTGGTCAACCGCATCGCGGTCGACCCCGAGACCGAGGCCGACGCGCTCCTGGCCCTCCAGCGGATGCTCGACCTGCCCGGCAAGTCGCACCGCGACTGACGCGCCGACCCCCACCACGCCGACCCCCACCACGATGACCCTCCGGCACGTCACCGACTCGGAGCGGCGCAGCCGCATCGCCGTACGCCATGCGCTGGCGCCGGCGCACCGGCTCGACAGCGCCGAGGGCGTGACCCGCGCCATGACCGTCCTGCACGCCACCGAGGCGGCGACCGTCCACCTGGCGGTGGCCGCGCGCTCGGAGGGGGTCTCGCCCGAGGACGTCGACACCGAGCTCAACGAGGCCCGGCAGGTCGTCAAGCAGCTGGCCATGCGGCGCACGCTCTTCGTCTTCCCGCGCGACCTGCTCCCTGCCGCGTGGGGCAGCGCCTCCGCCCGCGTGGCGACGTCGGAGCGCAAGCGCATCGCGAAGGCGATCAGCGCCGCCGGCATCGCACCCGACGGCGAGGCCTGGCTCGACGCCGCCCGCGAGGCCACCCTCGCCCGCCTCGCCGCGGGCCCCGCCACCACTGCTCAGCTGCGCACCGAGGTGCCTGAGCTCGCCGGGATGATCGGCGGCGACACGGACAAGAAGTGGGACCGGCCGGTCCCGGTGGCGCCGTGGGTGCTCACCCACCTCGGCCTCGAGGGCCGGGCGCTGCGCGGGCGCAACGCCGGGCACTGGCGGCGGAACTTGCCGACCTGGACCACCGCCGAGGACTGGCTGGGCGATGTGCCCGAGCCGCTCGACGAGGCGGAGGGCTACGCCGTCCTCGTCCGCTCCTGGCTGACCACCTTCGGGCCCGGCACGGCTGCGGACATCCAGTGGTGGCTCGGCTCGACCAAGTCCGCGGTCACCCGGGCCCTGGCCGACGTGGACGCCGTGCAGGTGACCCTCGACGACGGGGCGGTCGGGTGGCTGGCGCCGGACGACGTCGCCGACGCCGGCCCCGTCGAGCCCTGGGCGGCCCTGCTGCCCACGCTCGACCCGACCGTCATGGGCTGGAGGTCGCGGGACTTCTACCTCGACCCCGCCCACGTCCCCCACCTCTTCGACACCAACGGCAACGCCGGCACCAGCGCCTGGTGGGACGGCCGCATCGTCGGGTGCTGGGTCCAGGACGAGGAGGGCGTCGTCCGCCTGTCGCTGCTCGAGGACGTGGAGCCCGCCGGTCGCGCCGCCCTGGAGCACGAGGCCCGGCGCCTCACCCACTGGCTCGAGGGCACCGTCATCGGCACCGTCTACGCCTCGCGACAGATGAAGCAGGCGAGGCTGGCCTAGGAGTCGCCGTCGACGGGGAGCGTGAACCAGAAGACCGAGCCGCCGCCGTCGCGGTCGTCGACGCCCATCGTGCCGCCGTGCGCCTCGACGACCCGGCGGCAGGTCGCCAGGCCGATGCCCGAGCCCTCGACGGTCTTGTCGAGGCGCGCCAGCGGGGCGAAGACGCGCTCGCGCTTGTCGTCGGGGATGCCACGACCACGGTCGCGCACCTCGACCCGGTGGTGGCCGTCGAGCGTCCGGCTGCCGACCTCGACGTCCGGCTGCTCGCCCACGAGCGTGAACTTCGCGGCGTTGTCGATGAGGTTCATCAGCACCGACCGCAGCTGCGTGGCGTCGCCCCGCACCACGGGCAGCGGCTCGACCCGCACCAGCGACCGGTCGATCCGGCCGGCGAGGTCGTCGAGCGCCGCCTCGACCTCGACGGAGAGGTCGACCCGCGCGTCACCCGGCGCGTCGCCCTGCGAGGCGAAGTCGAGCAGGTTGCCGATCATGTCGTTCATGCGGTCGACGCCGCGGCGGGCACGCGCAACCGTCTCCACCTGGTAGGGGTCGGTCACCTCCATCTCGAGCGCCTCGAGGGAGAGCGAGATCGAGGTCAGCGGGTTCTTCAGGTCGTGGCTGACCTGACCGGCGAAGTTGGCCAGCCGGTCGTTGGAGGTGCTCAGCCGCGTGTTGACCTCGCTCAGTCGCCGCGACGCCAGCTCGAGCTCGAGCACGTCGACCACGCGGTCGGCGAGCTGCGCCAGGCCCTTCGCCGTCTCCGCGGTGACCGGGTGCGCCTCGGTGTCGAAGACGCAGAGCGTGCCGATCACGATCCCGGCCGGCGTGCGCAGCGGCTGGGAGCCGTAGTACTTCACGTCCGCGATCTCTCCGGTCGTCCAGGGGTTGTCCCCGAAGCGCGGGTCCTGACTGGCGTCGTCGAGGAGGATGGGCTGTCCCGACTCCACGACCTGCCTGCACATGGAGTCGTCGCAGGGCGTCGTCGCCCCCTCGAAGCCCGTCGTGGCCACCTGGTGCTGGTGCCGGCTGCTCAGCAGGTTGACCGTGGCGAACGGCACGCCGGCGAGCTGCGCGGCGAGGTCCACGAGCGCGTCGAGCTCGCGGCGCGGCGGCCCGTCGAGGATGTCGTACGCCGCCAGCGCTCGGTCGCGCTCCACACCTGTGCTCACAACCCGGGAGCCTTCCAGACGGCCAGCCAGCGTTGGGTGTCGGGCTCCATCGGCAGCTCCTTGTCCAAGAGGTCGCGCACGGACAGCTCGAGCAGGGTGTCGCGGGACTGCTCGCCCGTGGGCGCGAAGGGGTAGAACGTGCCCTGCTTGTAGAGGTAGGTCAGGCCGAAGGCCTGCCCGACGGCGTTGCGGAAGGGCACCATCGAGCAGAGCAGCCCGGCCTCGAAGCCGTTGAGCTCGAGCGTGGTGTTGACCGCGTGCAGGTCGGTGCACAGGCCCGACATGTCGTCCTTGTCGCCCGCGACCACCAGCCAGGTGAACCCGAAGTCGTCCTGGGTGACGCTGACCTCGGGAGCCTCGGCGTCGTCGCGGATGAGGGCCACCACGTCCTCCTGGGCCTGGGCGAAGGCGGCGCCCGCGGCGGAGCGGTAGCAGACCGAGCCCGAGCCGGTCGGCTCGAACCCCAGGGCCGTCTGCAGCGTGACGGCCGCGCTGGGGACGTGGAACAGCGCGTCGAGGTTGTTGCGCTTGGGCTGCGTCCGCGCGCGCATGGTCTCCCAGAGGCCCATCGATCGTCCCCTCAGCCCGTCGGCCTGCTGAGCTCGGCCTGGATGCGGGCCAGCTGCTCGAGCCGCTGCTGGAGGGGTGGGTGGGTCGCCATCAGCCCGCCCACGCCGCCCCGCAGCGCCGGCACGATGCACAGCGCGCTGGCGGCGTTCGCGCGGAGGTCGCGCTGCGGCGTGGCGGCCACCTCGCCGCTGATCTTCTGCAGCGCCGAGGCGAGGGCGGCCGGCTTCATCGTCAGGTAGGCGCCCGACCGGTCGGCGCAGAGCTCGCGGTAGCGCGACAGCAGGCGCAGCAGCAGGAAGCTGACGGCGTAGACCACGAGGCTGACCAGGAGCGCGACCAGCACGGCCGGCAGGGCGCCGTTGTTGGTGCGACGTCCCATCCCGCCGAACTGCGCGAAACGCATCAACAGCCCCGCCGCGATGCCGGCCGAGGAGGCGACGGTCATGACCAGCACGTCGCGGTGGGCCACGTGGCTCAGCTCGTGGGCCAGGACCGCCTCGAGCTCCTCGGCGTCGAGCGTCTGCAGGATGCCGGTGGTCACGCAGACCACGGCCCGGTCCGGCGAGCGCCCGGTGGCGAACGCGTTGGCGACCGCCATGTCGGCGATCCCCACCCGCGGCTTGGGCATGTCGGCCAGCGCGCACAGCCGGTCGATCATGCCGTGCAGCTCGGGCGCCTCCTCGGGCGAGACCTCGCGGGCGCGCATCGCACGCATCGCGACCTTGTCGGAGCTCCACCACTGCCAGAACGCCATGCCGATGGCGATCACGGCCACGATCGGCGCGTAGCCGGACCCGACCACCTGGATGAGCGCGACCACGAGGCCGACGAAGAGCCCGCCGAGCAGGAACATGGTCAGGGTCATCCGGGCGGTGAGCCCGCTGTCCTTGATGAAGCGCGAGGAGGCCATGGCCGAAGGTGTGGGCCTGCCTCAGCCCGGGATGAGGCCGTCGTCGCCGAGCAGCTCGCGGACCTCGTCGATCGTGGCGTCCGGCGGCGGGAGGATCAGGTCGGACTCGTCGAGCGAGTCCAGCTCGTGGTGCGTCCCGTTGGCGCGCACGGCCGACAGCAGCCCGTGCAGGGCGGTGCGGAACATCGCCTCGTCACCGGACTCGACGGCCTGCTCGATCTGGGTGTCGAGGCCGTTGAGGGCGTCGAGCGCGTGGTCGTCGAGGTCGTACTGCCCCTCGCCGAGGATGCGGACGATCATGCCTGGCCGCCCTCGTTGGCCTGGCGCTGAGCGGTCTGGCCCTCGGGCTCGGCCTCGAGGATGTCGCCGTCGCCGGCCTCGATGGCCTGCGGCGCGCTGCCGGCCTTGAGGCGGGCCAGCTCGGCCTCGACGTCGGAGCCCGAGCTCAGGGCGTCGAGCTCCCGGGAGATGTCGTCGCCCGCGTTGAGCTGGGAGGCGTCGTCGAGCGCGCCGGAGGCGATCAGCTCGTCGATGGCCTGGCCACGCGCCTGCATCTGGGCGGTCTTGTCCTCGGCACGCTGGATGGCGAGACCGACGTCGCCCATCTCCTCGCCGATGCCCGACATCGCCTCGCCGATGCGCGTCTGCGCCTCCGCGGCGGTGTAGGTCGCCTTGATGGTCTCCTTGCGGGTGCGGAAGGCCTCGACCTTGGCCTGGAGGCGCTGCTGGGCCAGGACCAGCTTCTCCTCCTCGCCCTGGAGCGTGGCCTGCTGCTCCTTGAGGCTGGTGATCTGGGAGGCGAGCCCGGACTTGCGGGTCAGCGCCTCGCGCGCGAGGTCCTCGCGGCCGGCGCTGATGGCCTTCTCCGCCTGGCCCTGGAGCTTGGCGGCCTGCTGCTCGAGCTGGTTGACCTGCAGCTCCACGCGCTTGCGGCTGGTGGCGACGTCGGCGACGCCGCGGCGTACCTTCGACAGGAGCTCGAGCTGCCGCTGGTAGCTGTAGTCGAGGGTCTCCCGTGGGTCCTCCGCCTTGTCCAGGGCCTTGTTCGCCTTGGAGCGGAAGATCAGGCTGATGCGCTTCATGAGACTCATCGGGGTGCAGACCCTCTCTTGGTCATGGCTCGTCCGTGGAGCAGAAACATTGCCCTCACCCTAGGACCAAACCCCAACCGGAGGTAGGGCATTGCCGCCGCGCGAGCGCGCGGGGCGCCGGCGGGCGGGCCCGCGCGACCGGACGACGATAGGCTGGCCCCCAGCATCCGCACCAGGTGAAGGCAGCACGCGTTGTTCCGACGTTCCACCCCCGAGCCCGACGTCCCGGCCACCACCGACAAGGTGGGCGGCAAGGGACGACCCACGCCGAGCCGCAAGGAGGCGGAGGCCGCCGCGCGGGCACGCGCCAAGGTGCCGCGGACCCGCAAGGAGCAGATGGCCGCCCAGCGCTCCGCGCGTGGCGACACCGCCTCCAAGATGCGCCAGGCGATGAAGACCGGCGACGACCGCTACCTCCCCAGCCGCGACCGTGGGCCCGTCCGCCGGTTCATCCGCGACTTCGTCGACTCCCGCTTCAGCTTCATCGAGCTGATGGTGCCGCTGCTGATCGCCTCGATGGTGCTGGGCTACTCCGGCAACCGGACCGCACAGAACCTCGGCAACACGGTGCTGTTCACCACGATCCTGGTGATCGTCTTCGACATCGTGATGCTGCGCTTCCGCCTGCGGCGCGAGCTCGCGGCCCGGTTCCCGGGCGAGTCCACCAAGGGCGTGACGATGTACGCCGCCATGCGCTCGCTGCAGATGAAGTTCCTGCGGCTGCCCAAGGCGCAGGTGAAGATCGGCGAGAAGCTCCCCGAGACCTATCGATGACCCACTCGCACTCCGGCGGTCCGACCGCCGACGTCTCCGTGCGCGTGGCATGGGCCGACGACGCCGACGCGATCGCCGCCGTGCAGGTGCGCGCGTGGCCCGAGCTCTACGCCGGCCTGCTGCCCGCCGAGGTCCTGCCGACCGACGTGGAGGCGGTCGCCGCCCAGTGGCGCCAGGCCATGGCGCGCCCGGCGGACGCCCGCCACCGCGTGCTCGTCGCCCTCGAGCGCAACCGCGTCGTGGCGTTCGCGCTGACCTCGCCGGCCACCGACCCCGACTGCGACCCCGTCGCCGACGGCGAGCTGGCGGAGGTGACCCTCGACCCGCAGGAACGCGGCAAGGGGCACGGCTCCCGACTGCTCCAGGCGGCCGTGGACACGCTCGCCGCCGACCGCTTCACCCGCGCCGTGACCTGGGTCAACGCCGGTGACGACGCCCTGCGGACCTTCCTCACCGACGCCGGCTGGGCGCCCGACACGGCGCACCGCGAGCTCGACCTCGACGGGACCGGCGCCACGACGGTGAAGCAGGTCCGCCTGCACACCGCCATCGGCTGACACCCCGTCCGGCCCAGAAGTCCACCCCTCTGGATCTTGTTTTTCGGGTGTCGCGCGTCACCATGGAGGAGCCGGCTACTCCGCCGGCCCAGCACGGGGGTTCGACATGCTCGGTCCGCTTCCCACACTGCACCGGTTCGTCCTGGTCCTCGGCGCGCTCGTCGTCTGCGTCGGCATCGGGTTCTGGCTGGGCGCCATGCCCGAGATCCCGGTCAACCTGCGCGCGGGCGTGCTCGCGGGCGTCGGTGCGGGGGTGGCCGCGGCGTTCGTCCTGGTCCACGACTTCCACCAGGGACTGCACCAGGGACACGCCCGCCCGGCGCGGGTCCGGCGTCGTACGCGCTGAGGAGCCGCACTAGCCTCGGGGCGTGACCGAGCCCGCCCTCACCCCGAGCGAGCGCTCGGGGATCGTGCGCGACGGCCTCGCGGTCGGCGTGGCCACCGGCGCCTACGGCATCGGCTTCGGTGCCGTCTCCGTCGCCTCCGGTCTCAGCGTCGCCCAGACCTGCGTGCTGTCGCTCCTGATGTTCACCGGGGCGAGCCAGTTCGCCCTCGCTGGGGTCGTCGCGGCCGGCGGAGCCCCGATGTCCGGCGCGGCGACGGCGCTGCTGCTGGGCACCCGCAACACGCTCTACGGCCTCCGGATGGCGCCGCTGCTCCGGTGGCGGGGCTGGCGCCGGGCGGCGGCCGCCCACGTGCTGATCGACGAGTCGACGGCGATGTCGGTCAACCGCGGGTCGACCGCCGCGGCCCGGCTGGGGTTCCTGACCACGGGCGGGTCGGTGTTCGTGCTCTGGAACCTCGCCACGGCGGTCGGCGCCTTCGCCGGTGAGGCCGTCGGGGACCCGCGCACGTTCGGCCTCGACGCCGCCGTGGGGGCCGCGTTCCTCGCCCTGCTGTGGCCACGGCTCCAGGACCGGCGCAACGTCCTCGTCGGCGTGCTCGCCGCCCTGGTGGCGCTCTCGATGGTGCCGCTCACTGCGCCCGGCGTGCCGGTGCTCGCCGCCGGCGGTGTCGCACTCCTGGTCGGGGTGATGGCACGTGGCGAGGACCCGACCGAGATCCCCGGCCCGGGCGACGTGGGAGGTCGTCGCTGATGTGGGCCGCAGTGCTGCTGGCCGGGGTCGGCTGCTACCTGCTCAAGCTCGCCGGGCTGTCGCTGCCCGAGCGGGTGCTGAGCCACCCGACGGTCGAGCGCGTCGCCGACCTGATCCCGGTCGCGCTGCTGGCGGCTCTCGTCGCGGTCCAGGTCGTCGCGGACGGTACGTCACTCACCCTCGACGCCCGTGTCCTGGGGCTCGCCTTCGCGGTCGTCGCGCTGCTCCTGCGGATGCCGTTCCTCGTCGTGGTGGTCGGGGCCGCGGTCGTCGCGGCCCTGGCCCGTCTCGTCTGACGACCCGGCGCACCTGCACAGCGGGTGTGCAGGTGCGCCGGGTCGGGACGGTGTGCGTGCAGGTCGTCAGCCGACGGACACGGCGCTCCACGCGGCGGCCACGGTGGCGTACTGCGTGCTGCCCTGCCCGTAGAGGTCCTTCGCGGCGTTGAGCGTGGCGGTGCGCGCACCGGCGTACGTCGTGCCGGAGGTCATGTAGACCGTCAGCGCGCGGTACCAGATCTTCGCTGCGGCGTCGCGGCCGATGCCGGTGATCGACGAGCCGTTGCAGGTCGTCGAGCTGTGGGCCACCCCGCCGATCGTCTTGGCGCCGCTGCCCTCGGCCAGCAGGTAGAAGAAGTGGTTGCCGATGCCGGAGGAGTAGTGCACGTCGACGTTCTTGGCACCTGAGCTCCAGCAGTCGAGCGAGCTGCCGTCGGAGGACGGGCGGTCCATCCGGCGGAAGCCGAGGTGGTCCTTGAGGTCGAACTCCTCGCCGATGAGGTAGTCGGCCGGGTCGTTGGCGTTGGCGGCGTGGAACTCCACCAGCGTGCCGAAGATGTCGGAGGTCGCCTCGTTGAGCCCGCCCGACTCACCGGAGTAGGTGAGGTTGGCGGAGTTCTCGGTGACGCCGTGCGACATCTCGTGCCCGGCGACGTCGAGCGAGACCAGCGGCCCGAAGTCGACCCCGTCGCCGTCGCCGTAGGTCATCTTGGTGCCGTCCCAGAAGGCGTTGACGTAGCCGCTGCCGTAGTGGGTGCGGTTGTAGGAGCCGCGGCCGTCGTTCCAGATGCCGAGGCGGTCGTGCACGGACTCGAAGTAGTCCCACGTGACGTTGGAGCCGTACTGCGCATCGGCCCCGGCGGAGGCCCGGCTGCTGCCGGAGCCGTTGCCGAAGGTGGTCGTGCTCGAGGTGAAGGTGGTCCCCGTCCTGCAGCCGCTGCCGAACAGCTGGCAGAGGATCGAGTCCTCCTGGTTGGCCATGTCCGTGGTGTAGGTGCCACCGCGCGTGGCGTCCTTGAGCGTGTACGACGACCCCGAGCCGCTGACCTGCAGCGGGACCGTGCCGCTGTAGAGCGTCTGGCCCTGGCCGTCGACGTTGACGATCTGCTGCACGCTGCGGATCACCATGCCGGTGCGGGCGTCGACGTAGGTCGCGAGGCGCGAGGGGGTCCCGTCGGCCTGGGTGCCGCCGGTGACGACCTCCCACGCCAGGCGCGGGGCGGCACCGGTGGCGTCGACGACGAGCTCGCTCGCCTCAGCCTTCGCGTCACCGCGCACGGCGGCGGTGCGCGCGTTGCGAGCCAGCACGGTGCGCTCGGCGGTCGAGCGGGCGACCGTCGCCTCGGTGCCCAGCGTGAGCGGCTCGGGCAGGGTCTGGCTGACGCCCTCCCAGCCGTCCGAGGCGTCCTGGTGGACGACCAGGTCGCCGCCGAGGACCCGCAGGCCGTCGAGGGTGCGGTCGAAGCGGACGTGGCTGGTGCCGTCGGCGTCGACCACGGACGACCGGGCGACGAAGGCCTGGCCGTCGGTCGCCCGGGCTGCACGGGCGTGGGAGCCGAGGGCGGCGAGCGCGGCGGCGACGCCGTCGCCGTGCGCCGCGGTCGGCGACGAGCCGGGTGCGCCCTGGGCGCTCGTGGCCGTGGTGAGCGGCAGCCCTGCTGCGGTGGCGGCGGCGACGGCGAGCGCGGCGAGTCCTGCGGTTCTGCGCATGGTGGAGCCTTCCCGGTGGGGTGCCGGGGTCCCCGAGTGGACCGCGGCAGCTGTCCCGTCCAACGAGGACGGTCGGCCAGGGTTATCCCACGCGCGGCGTCAGCCGATGTCGAGGAAGGCGTCGAGGCCCACGGTGAGCCCGGGGTGGTCGCCGATCGCCCGCACGCCGGTGAGCACTCCTGGGGTGAAGGAGACCCGGTCGAGGGAGTCGTGCCGGATGGTGAGGGTCTCCCCCGCCGTGCCGAGGATGACCTCCTGGTGCGCGACGAGCCCGCGCACCCGCAGGCCGTGCACCCGCACGCCCTCGACGTCGGCACCGCGGGCCCCGTCGAGGCCGGTGGAGGTGGCGTCGGGCATCGGGTCGCTGCCCGCCTCGCGCCGCGCGGCCGCGATCATCTCCGCCGTGCGGCGGGCCGTGCCGGACGGCGCGTCGGCCTTGTCGGGGTGGTGCAGCTCGACCACCTCGACGGACTCGAAGAACGGCGCGGCCTGCGCCGCGAACCGCATCATCAAGATCGCGCCGATCGAGAAGTTGGGCGCGATCAGCACGCCCACGCCCGGCGCGTCGGCCAGCCACGCCTCGAGCTGGTCGAGACGCCCCTGGTCGAAGCCGGTCGTGCCGACCACGGCGTGGATGCCGTGCTCGATGCAGAAGCGGAGGTTGTCCATGACCACGTCGGGGTGGGTGAAGTCCACGACCACCTGGGCCCGCGCCTCGACCAGCGCACCGAGGTCGTCACCGGCGTCGACCTCGGCCACCAGCTCCGTGTCGGGTGCGGCCCCCACGGCCCGGCACACCTCGGTGCCGACCTTGCCGCGCGCGCCGAGGACGCCGACGCGGATCGGGGCCGTGCTGGAGGCTGGATCTGGTGTGCTCACCCGCCCAACCTAGCGAGTCGGGCTCCCTGCGGGTGGCGGTGGCTGACTGGTGAACGCTCGTCTGGCAGGCTGTCGGTCATGCCGACTTCGACCATCCCGCCGCGCATCAAGTGGGCCGTCGACCTCATGGACGTCCAGCCGGGCGACCAGGTCCTGGAGATCGGTTGCGGCCCCGGCGCCGGCGCCGAGGCGATCTGCGCCAGGCTCGAGACCGGCAAGCTGTTCGCGATCGACCGCTCGGAGTCCGGCGTCGACCGCACCAAGCGCCGCAACCAGAAGTACGTCGACGCCGGCCGGCTGGTCGTGCGCCAGATCGACCTCGCCACGCTGCGCGTCCCGGTCAAGCGGCTCAACAAGGTCTTCGCCTTCAACGTGAACCTGTTCTGGGTGCGCGAGTGCGAGGACGAGGTGGCCCTGCTCCACGAGCGGGTCGTGCCCGGCGGCGCGGTCTACCTGTTCTACGAGGCGAGCCGCCCCGAGCTGGTGCCCAACATCGTCAAGAAGGCGTCCGAGAACCTCCAGCGCGGCGGCTTCCGCGTGAGCGTGGTCGAGCAGAAGGCTCCCCCGGTCATCGGCCTCATCGCCCGCCGCTGACCCGCACCGGCCTCACCCGCGCTGCGGAGCCTCGAAGCCGGCCGCCACCGTGGTGAGGGCGGCCAGCACCCGCCGCACGGCCCGGCGCTCGGCCCGGTCGGGCCTCAGGATCGCGAAGACGTGCCGGCCCGAGGCGATCCCGGCGAGCGGCCGCAGCACGACCTCGTCCCCCGCCGGTGCGGTGAACCGCGGCAGCACGGCGACGCACTCGCCCGCACCCAGCAATGCCTCGACCAGCCGGTTGTCGCGCACCCGCTGTCGTACGTCGACGCGCTCGCCCGTCGCCTCCTCGACGGCCAGCCGCACGCTGTCGAACGGGTAGCCCAGCGGCACGCCGATCCACGGCCAGGCCACCAGGTCCTGCGGCGTCACCGACCCTCGGGCGGCGAGCGGGTGGCCGGCGGCCATGGCGATGTCCAGCGGCTCGCGCGCGAGCTGCCGCACCACCAGGCCCTCGGCATCGGGCGGGGTGCGGTGCGCGCTGTGGGCGATCACGATGTCGTGGTCGACGACCTGGCCGGCGTACGCCGCCTCGGCGATGTCGACGTCGGTGCACACCACCTCGATCGGCTCGTCGGCGAGGTCCCGCAGCACGCCGGGCAGCAGGAACGTCGCCGCGCTGGGTAGCGCCGCGATCGTGACCACCCCCGCTGCGCTACCGCGGAACTCGTCCCAGCGGGCCTCGGCCGCCGCCAGCGCGACCGCGACGTCCCGCGCCGAGGCTGCGAGCACCCGGCCGGCGTCGGTCAGCCGGACCCCACGCCCGTGTGCCTCGACGAGCGTCGTACCGAACGCACGCTCGGCGCTGCGCAGCTGCTGTGACACCGCGGACGGGGTGCGGTGCGTGGCCGCCGCGACCGCCGTCACGCTGCCGCGGTCCTCCAGCTCGCGCAGCAGGTCGAGGTGCCGGACGTCCATGTAGCCAGCCTACAGATCAGGTGCAGATCGTTTCACTTGTCCTACACCATCTCAGGGACGAGGCTGGACGGGTGCCGACCCGCCACCGCCTCCTGGCAGCGATCGTCGCCGTCTGCTGGGGACTGAACTTCCTGGCGATCGACGCCTCGCTGCAGCACTTCCCGCCGTTCTTCCTCGTCGCCCTGCGCTTCGCGCTGATCGCAGTCCCGACCGTGCTGCTGGTGCCGTTCCCGCGGGTGCCGGTGCGCTGGCTGGTCGGCTACGGCCTCGGGTTCGGGACGTTCCAGTTCCTGTTCCTCTACTGGGGCATGGCGGCCGGCATGCCCGCCGGGCTGTCGTCGCTGGTGCTCCAGGCCTCCGCACCGTTCACGGTGCTGCTCGCGGCCGCCCTGCTGCGCAACCCGCTCACCCCGCGTGCCGCGCTGGGCGTGCTGGTCGCCGTGGCCGGCCTCGCCGTCGTCGGCTGGCAGCGCCTCGACGGGCCGGCCGGGTTCTGGCCCTTCGTCCTGGTGCTGGCCGGAGCGCTGTCGTGGGCCCTCGGCAACCTGTGCACGGCGCAGGCGCGGGCGCCCGAGCCGCTCCACCTCACGCTCTGGATGTCGGTGGTGCCGCCGGTGCCGATGCTGGCGCTGTCCCTGGTGGCGGAGGGGCCGGACCGGATCGCGGACTCGCTGACCCGGTGGGACTCCCCCGACGCGTGGCCCGCCGTCCTCGGCCTGGCCTACACGGTCCTCATCGGGACCGTCCTCGGGTCGGGCATCTGGACGTGGCTGATGGCCCGGCACCGTGCGGGGACGGTGGCGCCGTTCTCCATGCTGGTGCCGGTCGTCGGGATGAGCGCGGCCTGGCTCGCGCTCGGCGAGACCGTCAGCCCGGGCGAGGCCGCCGGGGCGGTGCTCGTCGTCGCCGGCGTGTTGGTCGCGACGAGGCCGCCACGACCGGCTGCGCCCCTCAGCGCGTCGGACCCACGACCGCAAGCAGCTCGGGCTGGCTGAAGAGCTCGGCGGCCAGCAGGAAGACGTCCTCGAGCGTGACGGCCTCGATGCGGCGGACCACCTCGTCGATGGTGAGCAGCTCGTCGTAGACCAGCTCGGCCTTGCCGATGCGCGACATGCGCGAGCCCGAGTCCTCGAGGCCGAGCACGAGACCGCCCTTGAGCTGGCCCTTGCCGCGCTCGAGCTCCTCGGCAGTGATGCCGCCCTCGGCGACCTTCGCCAGCTCGCCGCGGACGGTCTCCAGCACGGCGTCGTACTTGCCGGGCAGGCAGCCCACGGACACCCCGACCACGCCGGCATCGGCGTGGTGGCTGGCGAAGGAGTAGACGGAGTAGGCCAGGCCGCGCAGCTCGCGCACCTCCTGGAACAACCGCGACGAGGTGCCGCCGCCGAGGGCCGTGTTGAGCACGCCGAGCGCGTAGCGGCGGGGATCGGTGCGGGTCAGGCCCTTCACGCCGAGGACCAGGTTGACCTGCTCCTGCTGGCGCACGGTGCGGGCTTCGCCGGGCTGGACCCGGCGGGCCTTCTCGGTCTGCTGCGGCGACAGCGGGGTGGCCTCGCCGTCGAGGAAGCCCTCGCGGCCGAAGGCCGCGCGCACCTGCCGCACGACAGCCGCGTGGTCGACGTTGCCGGCGACCGAGACGACCATGTTCTCGGGGCGGTAGTGGCGACGGTAGAACCGGTGGATCTGCCCGCGCGTCATCGCGGTGATCGACTCCTCGGTGCCGGCGATCGGGCGGCCGAGGGGGCTGTCCCCCCATGCCTGGTGGGCGAAGAGGTTGTGCACCACGTCGTCGGGGTCGTCGTCGTGCATGGCGATCTCGTCGAGGATCACGTCGCGCTCGGCCTCGACGTCGAGCTCGGTGATGGTCGAGGCGGTGACCATGTCGCCGAGGACGTCCACGGCCGTGCCGAGGTCCTCGTCGAGGACCCGGGCGTGGAAGACGGTGTACTCCTTGGTGGTGAAGGCGTTGAACTCGCCGCCCACCGCGTCGAGCGCGATCGAGATGTCCATCGCGGAACGCTCGGCGGTGCCCTTGAAGAGCAGGTGCTCGAGGAAGTGCGAGCAACCGTGGAGCGCGGGCGTCTCGTCGCGGGAGCCGACGTCGACCCACACGCCGATGCTGGCCGAGCGGGAGCCCGCCATCTGCTCGGTGACGATCCGCAGGCCGCTCGGCAGGACCGTACGTCGCACGCGCGAGGTCACGGCCCCGTCGGCGTCCTTGACGGTGTGGAGGGTGCGGGTGGTGCCGTTCTTCTGCAAGGGGTCCTTCTTCTGCTGGGGGGTGAAGCACCGCGACCGGCCGGCCAGACGGCCGACCGGTCGCGGGTGGAGCATCAGGCGAGGGTCACGCGGAGCCCATCATTCGGCGTCGGTGCCCTCAGGGGCCTCGGCCGACTCCTCGGAGCCGCCCTCGGCCTCGTCGACGACGGGGACCAGCGAGAGCTTGCCGCGGTCGTCGATCTCGGCGATCGAGACCTGGACCTTCTGGCCCACCGACAGGACGTCCTCGACGGCCTCGACGCGCTTGCCACCGGCCAGGGCGCGGAGCTTGCTGATGTGCAGCAGCCCGTCCTTGCCCGGCATCAGCGAGACGAACGCACCGAAGTTCGTCGTCTTCACCACGGTGCCGAGGTAGCGCTCGCCGACCTCGGGCATCGTCGGGTTGGCGATCGCGTTGACCGCGGCCTTGGCCGCCTCGGCGGCCTCGCCGTTGGTCGCACCGATGTAGACCGTGCCGTCGTCCTCGATGGACAGCGTCGCGCCCGTGTCGTCCTGGATCTGGTTGATGACCTTGCCCTTGGGACCGATCACCTCGCCGATCTTGTCGACCGGGACCCGGACGGTGATGATGCGCGGCGCGTGGACCGACATCTCCTCGGGGGCGTCGATGGCCTCGGCCATCACGTCGAGGATCGCCAGGCGGGCGTCGCGGGCCTGGGTCAGCGCAGCGGCGAGGACCTCGGCGGGGATGCCGTCGAGCTTGGTGTCGAGCTGCAGCGCGGTGACGAACTCACGCGTGCCGGCGACCTTGAAGTCCATGTCGCCGAACGCGTCCTCGGCGCCGAGGATGTCGGTCAGCGCGACGTACTGGGTCTCGCCGTCGACCTCGTCGGAGATGAGGCCCATCGCGATGCCGGCGACGGAGGCCTTGAGCGGCACACCGGCCTGCAGCAGCGACAGGGTCGAGGCGCAGACCGAGCCCATCGAGGTGGAGCCGTTGGAGCCCATGGCCTCGGAGAGCTGGCGGATCGCGTAGGGGAACTCCTCGCGCGACGGCAGCACGGGCAGGAGGGCGCGACGCGCCAGGGCGCCGTGGCCGACCTCGCGGCGCTTGGGCGAGCCCACGCGGCCGGTCTCGCCGGTGGAGAACGGCGGGAAGACGTACTTGTGCATGTAGCGACGGTGCTTCTCCGGGGAGAGCGTGTCGAGCTGCTGCTCCATCTTGAGCATGTCGAGGGTGGTGACGCCCAGGATCTGGGTCTCGCCACGCTCGAACAGCGCCGAGCCGTGCACCCGCGGGATCACGTCGGTCTCGGCGTGCAGCGGACGGATGTCGGCCAGGCCGCGGCCGTCGATGCGGATCTTGTCGCGCAGCACGCGCTGGCGCACCAGCGACTTGGTGAGCGAGCGGAACGCCGCGCCGATCTCCTTCTCGCGGCCCTCGAACTGGCCGGAGAGCTTCTCGAGCAGGCCGGCCTTGATCTCGTCGACCTTGAGCTCGCGCTCCTGCTTGTCGCCGATGGTCATCGCAGCGGCGGTCTCGTCCTTCGCAGCGGCTTCGACCGCGGCGTAGACGTCGTCCTCGTAGTCGAGGAAGACCGGGAAGTCCTGGACCGGCTTGGCGGCCTCGGCCGCGAGCTGGGCCTGGGCCTCGACGAGCTGCTTGATGAAGGGCTTGGCGGCGTCGAGGCCACCGGCCACGACCTCCTCGGTGGGCGCCTGGGCGCCACCCTCGACGAGCGCGATGGTGTCCTCGGGAGCCTCCGCCTCGACCATCATGATCGCGACGTCACCGGTCTCGGTGACGCGACCGGCGACGACCATGTCGAAGACGGCCGACTCGAGCTGCGAGTGGGTCGGGAAGGCGACCCAGCGGCCCTCGATGAGGGCGACGCGGACGCCGCCGACGGGGCCGGAGAACGGCAGGCCGGAGAGCTGGGTGGACAGCGACGCGGCGTTGATGGCCAGCACGTCGTAGGGCATGTTGGGGTCGAGGGCCATCACGGTGATGACGACCTGGACCTCGTTGCGCAGGCCCTTCTTGAACGTCGGGCGCAGCGGGCGGTCGATGAGGCGGCAGGTGAGGATCGCGTCCTCGCCCGGGCGACCCTCGGACCGGAAGAAGGAGCCGGGGATCTGGCCCACGGCGTACATCCGCTCCTCGACGTCGATCGTGAGGGGGAAGAAGTCGAAGTGGTCCTTGGGCGTCTTGCCCGCGGTGGTCGCCGACAGGAGCATGGTCTCGTCGTCGAGGTACGCCGTCACGGAGCCGGCGGCCTGGCGGGCCAGCAGGCCGGTCTCGAACTTGACGGTGCGCTGGCCGAAGGGGCCGTTGTCGAGGACGGTCTCGACAGCGGAGATGATGGGTTCACTCATGGAAGCAGGATCTGCTTTCTCTTCGCGGAGCGATCCGCGACGCCGCATGAGGTGCCGGTCTTCGATCGAGGCCCGCAGGTGTCGTACCCGTGTGGGTGGGCACCTGAAGGCCACTACCGAGGACCGAGCCGGGTGCGCGGGTCGCTCCTGGATCTGATGTTGTTCAGTTGTGCCGGGTCGACACTAGCGCGGCCCGGGCCGGGAACGGGGTCCCGGATGTGAGAGGAGCGGCTCCCCGAGGTGGGGAACCGCTCCTGTCGCGATCAGCGTCGCAGGCCGAGGCGCTCGACGATCGAGCGGTAGCGCTCGATCTCGGTCTTCTGCAGGTAGTTGAGAAGACGACGGCGCTGGCCGACGAGCAGCAGCAGGCCACGACGGCTGTGGTGGTCGTGCTTGTGCGTCTTGAGGTGCTCGGTGAGGTGCGAGATGCGGTGGCTGAGCAGCGCGATCTGGACCTCGGGGGAACCGGTGTCACCCTCGGTCAGGGCGTACTCGGCGATGATCTTCTTCTTGGTCTCCGCGTCGGTACCGATCGACATGGGGGCTCCTTCGGTTCTCTCGTTGCGCGGCGCGCCCGGGCCTGTTCACCGGGGCACTCTGGTTCCGCGGCCGTGTGCACGGCGTGTCGTCCGTCCGGACAACCGGGAAAGCATATCGAGGCGCGCGACGCCGGCCCAATCCCGGCGACGCCCTCGATCCCCCGTGGGCGCCGCCGGGACGGGGTGTCAGTGGGCGACCAGGGTCGCCTGCAGCAGGTCCTGGGGAGCCGGACGGAGGGCGTCGTCACCGACCTCGAGCCGTACGTCGACGAGCGTACCCGTGAACGGGAACCCGCGCCCGCCCTCACGGTCGTAGTCGGAGGTGACCGGGGTGCCGCGGTCGATGCCCACGTTGAGGGCCTGGTCCATCGAGAAGAAGAACGGGATGGTCCTGTCGATCCTCCCCGCGCCGACCTCCTCGCCGTCGACGAGGAGGGTCACGTCGCCGCCCTTGCCGAGTCCACCGCCGTCGTAGCCGAAGCGGGTCTCGAGGAGGTGGGCGCCGGGCTTGAGCGGCACCTCGGCGCGCACGTGCGTCACCTCGACGGCGCCGAAGTTGTAGGCGAGCGTCAGCAGGCCCTCGCGGACGTAGTCCGACCACCCGCCGAAGCCGCCGCCCTGGGCGACGAGAACACCGTCGGCCCCGGTGTCCGGCACGTGCACGCGGGCGCGCACGGACCACGACGCGTTCTTGACGTTGGGGACCGCCGACTCGCGCAGGTTGCGCGCACCCGGACGCAGGGTCACCGCGGTGAGCGGCGACTCCGGCCGGGGCCGCAGGTCGGCGCCCAGACGGTTGCCGATGTTGCCGTCGTCCATGGGCAGGACGTGGTTGCGCCGTGCCTCGGCGAGGAAGAGCTCCTGGAGCACACGCAGCTTCTCGGGGTGCTCGGCCGCCACGTCGCGCGCCTGGGTCCAGTCGCTGCGGGTGTCGTAGAGCTCCCAGACGTCGTCATCGAGCCGGACGTCGGGGTTCTCGATCAGCCACGGCGTCTTGTGCTTGGCCACCGCGGTCCAGCCCTCGTGGTAGATCCCGCGGTTGCCGAACATCTCGAAGTACTGCGTGTGGTGCGTCTCCGGCGCAGCGCCGTCGCGGATCGTGTCGGCGAACGAGACGCCGTCGAGCGCCTCCTGCTCCACGCCGTTCACGGTGCGCGGCACGGGTACGCCGGCGAGGTCGAGGACCGTCGGGAAGACGTCGTTGACGTGGTGCCACTGGTGGCGCACCGAGCCCGGGTCGCTGACCCCGGCGGGCCAGTGCACGATCAGGCCGTTGCGGGTGCCGCCGTAGTGGGAGGCGACCTGTTTGGTCCACTGGTAGGGCGTGTCGAGCGCGACGGCCCAGCCGGCCGGGTAGTGGGCGTAGGTCTCCGGGCCGCCGAGCTTGTCGATCTGGGTCGCGATCCGCTCGGCGGTGTCCTCCACCCCGTTGAACCGCAGGCTCTCGTTCAACGTGCCCTCGAGACCGCCCTCGGCCGAGGCCCCGTTGTCGCCGAGGACGTAGAGCACCACCGTGTTGTCGAGCTCGCCGAGGCGGCGCAGGTGCTCGACGAGGCGGCCGACCTGGACGTCGGTGTGCTCGGCGAACGAGGCGTAGAGCTCCATCAGCCGCGCGGCCACGAGGCGCTGGGTGTCGTCGAGCTCGTCCCAGTGCGGGATGCCGGGCGTCCACGGCGCGAGCTCCGCGTCCTCGGGCACGACGCCGAGCTCCTTCTGCCGGGCGAGGGTGAGCTCGCGCTGTGCGTCCCAGCCGTGCGCGAAGTCGCCGCGGTTGCGGTCGCGCCAGTCGCGGGGCACCTGGAACGGCGCATGGGTGGCGCCGAAGGCGAGGTAGGCGAACCACGGCTTCGCGGGGTCGTGGGTCCGGACGTCGCTGACCCAGTCCTGCACGCGGTCGACGAGGTCCTCCGAGAGGTGGTAGCCCTCGTCCTCGGTGGCCGGCGGGTCGACGAAGGTGGTGCCGTCGACGAGCAGCGGCTCGAACTGGCTCGCCTCCGCGGCGAGGAAGCCGTAGAAGTGGTCGAAGCCCTCCCGTGTCGGCCAGCGGTCGAACGGCCCTGCTGCGGTCTGCTCCCAGGGCGGGGTCTGGTGCCACTTGCCGAAGGCCGCGGTGGCGTAGCCGTTGTGCGACAGCGCCTGGGCGAGGGTGCCGGCGCTGGCGGGGCGCATGCCGTCGTAGCCCGGCAGCCCGTTGGTGATCTCCAGGACGGTCCCCATGCCGACGGCATGGTGGTTGCGGCCGGTCATCAGCGACTGGCGGGTCGGTGAGCACAGGGCGGTGGTGTGGAAGCGGGAGTAGCGCAGGCCGGCGTCGGCGAGCGCGTCGGCGGCGGGCATCCGGCAGGGACCGCCGAAGGCGGAGGACGCCCCGAAGCCCATGTCGTCGATGAGCACGACGAGCACGTTGGGCGCCCCGTCGGGCGCGCCGAGCCGGGGGCGGGCCGGGAGCGCGTCGCGCTGGTCGCGCAGGTCCTCGGCCGCGGTGTAGCCGGGCCGGACGCCGGACTGGGGCAGGTGGTGACGGTCCATCGGTCGGTCTCTCCTGTGGAATCGGTCTCGGTGTCCGAGGTGGTGGATGTGGGTGGTGGATGGGGCTCAGCGGTCGTCGGGCAGGTCGGCCGCACAGCGGAACCCGACGTTGGAGGACGAGGACTCCGGGGTGGTGCTGGACCGGGCGGCGACGCGGTAGCGGCGGCAGTAGGAGTCGTGGCAGAGGAACGAGCCGCCGCGGATCACCCGCCTCGTGCCCGACGACGGACCGGTCGGGGCGTCGAGCGGTGACTCCGCGTAGGTGTGCACCGAGAACCAGTCCTCGCACCACTCCCAGACGTTGCCGACGGTGTTGAACAGTCCGAGCCGGTTGGGGGCGAAGGACCGGGCGGGCGCCGTGCCCGCCCAGCCGTCGTCGGCGGTGTCGAGCACGGGGAAGTCGCCCTGCCAGATGTTGAGCCGCCACTCCCCTGCCCGGCCGCCGTCGGCGTCCCCGCGGTCGTCGCCCCACGGGAAACGGCGGGCGTCCAGCCCTCCCACTCGGCCTCCGTGGGCAGTCGTCGACCGGCCCACGAGGCGTAGGCCTGCGCGTCGCGCCACGACACGTGGACCACCGGGTGGTCCCCGGTCTCCCCGACGTCGGAACCGGCACCGCCGGGACGGCGCCAGCTCGCGCCGCGCACGGCGAGCCACCACGGCGTGGTGTCGAGGCGGCGTACGACGTCGCGCTCGGGCGCGGTCAGCAGGCCCTGGAAGACCGCGGAGACACCGGTGTGCTCGGCGTCGGTGACGTGGCCGGTCGCGTCGACGAACTCGGCGAATCCGTCGTTGGTCACCGTGGTCGCGTCGACCAGGAAGGCAGGCAGGCGGACGGGGTGGACCGGGGTCTCGCCGTCGGCGGGGTCGCCCTCGCCGAAGGCGTCGCCCATCGCGAAGACCCCGCCCGGGACGCGCACCTGCGGGTCGCCGAGGCCGGTACCCGCACCGGCTCGGACCGCGGCCGGGCCCGGGGCTGGAGCGGTGCTCGGCACCGTCGCGGTGCCACCTCCGGAGCAGCAGCTCATGACACCAGCTCCTCGCGGTCCGCTCCCGGTCGGCGCGCCGGGTCGGGCACCGGCACCGCGGCGAGGAGGTCGCGCGTGTAGTCGGCGCGGGGCGAGGCGAAGACCTCGTGCACCGGGCCGGTCTCCACCAGCCGGCCCTCGCGCAGCACGGCGACCCGGTGGGCGACCTCGTGCACCACGGCGAGGTCGTGCGTGATCAGCAGGCAGGCGAAGCCGAGCTCGGCCTGGAGGCGCGCGAAGAGCTCGAGGACCTGCGCCTGCACCGACACGTCGAGGGCGCTGGTGGGCTCGTCGGCCACCACGAGCGTCGGCTCGAGCGCGAGGGCGCGCGCCACGGCGACCCGCTGCCGCTGCCCGCCCGAGAGCTGGTGCGGGAGCCGGGTGGCGTACGACGCCGGCAGCGCGACGGCCTCGAGCAGCTCACGCACCCGCGCCTCGCGCTCGACGGTGGTGCCGACCTCGTGGACGTCGAGCGGCTCCCGGATCGAGCGGCCGATCGGCATCCGTGGGTCGAGGGAGGCCTGCGGGTCCTGGTGGACGAACGCGATGTCACGGCGCAGCTCGCGCCGGCGGCGGGAGGAGGCGGTGAACAGGTTCTCGCCCTCGACCAGCACCTCTCCCCCGGCCAGCGGGACGAGGCCGGCGGCCAGCCGGCCGAGCGTGGTCTTGCCGGAGCCGGACTCGCCGACCAGGCCCATCACCTCCCCGCGGCGCACGTCGAAGGTCACGTCGGTCACCGCCGGGAACGCCCGACCGCGCTTGCTCGAGCCGTAGGCCACGTGGACGCCGTCGAATCGCACGACGGGGGTCTCCTCGGGCGTGACCTCGCGCAGCGAGCGGCGTACCTCCGTGCCGGGCTCGGGCAGCCGCAGCACCGAGCCGAGCAGGGCGCGGGTGTAGGGGTGCCGCGGCCGGGCGAACAGCTCACCGGTGGACCCCTCCTCCACCACGTTGCCCGACCTCAGGACGAGCACCCGGTCGGCGACCTGCGCCACCACGCCCATGTTGTGGGTGATCAGCAGGACGCTGGTGCCGGTGGTCTCGCGGATCCGCGCCAGCAGGGCGAGGATCTCGGCCTGGACCGTCACGTCGAGCGCGGTGGTGGGCTCGTCGGCCAGCAGCAGCTCCGGCTCGTTGGCGAGGGCGAGGGCGAGGACGACGCGCTGTCGCTGGCCACCGGACAGCTGGTGGGGGTACTGCCGCAGGCGCCCGAGCGGGTCGGGGATCTCCACCTGCCGGAGCAGGTCGATCGACCTCGCGCGGACCTGGTCCCGGTCGCGGGTGCCGTGCGCACGCAGCGCCTCGCGCAGCTGCCAGCCGATGGTCCGCACCGGGTTGAGCGCGGTCTGCGGCTCCTGGAAGACCATCGCCACGTGGCGTCCGCGCACGGCGTCGAGGGTGCCCTCGGGAGCGCCCAGCAGCTCCTGGCCGCGGAGGCGGATCGAGCCGCTGGCCCGTGCGCCCTCGGGCAGGAGCCCGAGCACCGCACGTGCGGTCATCGACTTGCCCGAGCCGGACTCCCCGACGAGGGCGACGACCTCGCCGGGCCGGACGGTGAGGCTGATGTCCTCCACGGCGGGGCGCGGGTGGGCGAACGAGATGGCCAGGTGGTCCACGGCCAGCAGCGGCGCATGCCCGGTTGGGTGGTCGGTGGGGTGGTCGGTGGGGTGGACGGTGGGGTGGACGGGGCTCACGACGGCTCCTGGGTCGGGGGTGCGGGTGGTGCGGTCGGACCGGCGGGGGCGGGGCTCAGGCACGACGCGCCTCCGCGAGCGCCTGCGAGACGAGCAGCAGCCCGAGCACGAGCGCCACCACGACGGCGAGCGGCCCGACGGCGAACCAGGGGGCGTCGTACATCGTGCGGACGCCGTCGCGGATCAGCGAGCCGAGCGAGGGTGTGGGCGGCCGCACCCCGAGGCCGAGGAAGCTCATCGCACCCTCGATGAACACCGCCACCGACATGGAGACGGCGAGCTGCACGGTGAGCGCCTCCAGGGAGTTGGGCAGGACGTGGCGGCGCAGCACCCACAGGGGGCCGGCACCGACGACCTGCGCCGCCTCGACGTAGGGCATCTCGCGCACCAGCCGGACCGAGGTGCGGACCATGCGGCCGAAGACCGGCACCTCGGCGAGGACGATGACCAGGGCCACGGTCCACAGCCCGGGACCCATCACGGCGCTGAGCGCGATGGCGAGGATGAGCGACGGGAAGGCGAGCACCACGTCGAAGACCCGCTGGGTCACCACGTCGGCGATGCGCCACCAGCTGCTCAGCAGGCCGATGAGCGAGCCGAGGACGGCACCCACCGGCACCGCGAGGAACACGACGAACAGGTCGACGCGGATGCCGTGGAGCGTGCGGGAGAACACGTCGCGGTTCACCTCGTCGGTGCCGAGCCAGTGCTGGGCCGAGGGCCCGACGAGGTTGGCACCGGGGACCTGCTGCGTCGGTGAGTACGGCGACAGCAGCGGGGCCGCGAGGCCGAGCAGGACCACGATCCCGACGAGCAGCACGCCCAGCAGGCCCCGGCCGTGGCGCAACGGGTGGCGGGGTCCGGTCCGGCGCGGGTCCTCGTCCTGGAGCGGGTCGTGGATGGTCGGATCGATCAGCTGGTCGACGACGGGGTCCACCAGCGGGTCGGAGGTGGTGTGGCTCATCGGGTTCCTCCCTCGATGCGGACACGGGGGTCGAGTGCCGCCTGCAGCACGTCGGTGAGCAGCTGGGTCAGCACGAAGACCGCCACCGACAGGAGCAGCAGCACCTGGACGACGGGGTAGTCGCGGGCCGAGATGCCCTGCTCGACGAGACGGCCCAGCCCGGGCCAGGCGAAGATCGCCTCGACCAGCACGGCGCCGCCGAGCAGCGTGCCGAACTGGATGCCGAGCACGGTGAGCGTGGACGGCAGCGCGTTGCGCAGCGCCTGCGTGAGCACGATGCGACGCCGCGGGATGCCGAGGGCGCGTGCGGTCATCACGTAGGGCTGGCGCATCTGCGTGCGCAGCGACTCGGTGAGGAACCGGGTCAGCGCCGCGGCCGCGGGCAGGGCGAGGCAGACGGCCGGGAGCAGGAGGTACTGCAGCGTGATGTCGGGCCGGGCGAGGTAGCCGTCGGGCGGTGTTCCGCCGGCCGGCAGGAGCCGCAGCACGACCGCGAAGACCAGCACCAGCACGAGGCCGGTGACGAAGGTCGGCACGGCGACCGCGACGGTGTTGACCGCCGACATCGCCGCGTTGAGCCACGGCTTGTCCCGGACGACGGTCAGCGTGCTGGCCGCGAGGGCGAGCAGGGCAGCCAGCGCGAGCGCGGTGAAGGTCAGCACGAGCGTGTTGACCGCTCCGTCTGCCAGCAGGTCGCTGACCTCACCGCCGAGCCGGTAGGAACGGCCGAGGTCGAGGGTGAGCACGTCGCCAAGCCACACGACGTACTGCGACAGGAGCGGGCGGTCCAGCCCGAGGTCCGCGCGGATGGCCGCGCGGGCCTCGGGGCTGGCGTCCGGTCCGGCGAGAGCGGCGACGGGGTCGCCGGGGACCAGCCGGATCAGTGAGAAGATGAGGAAGGAGGCCAGCACGAGCACCAGCAGGGTCGAGGGCACCTTCCGCAGGACGTATCGGCCCATGCCTCAGCCCCCGAAGGTCACGTCGTCGAGCTGCAGCTCGGCACGCTTGGACCAGGTGTAGCCGCTCACGCCGGCAGTCGTCGCGACCTGCGGGGCGAGCGTCGCGATCTCGAGGAGGAACGCGTTGTCGAGCAGGTCCTCGTTGAGCTCGCGGTAGATCGCGAGGGCCTCCTCGTCGGTGCCGTCGGGGCGCTTCCACGCGGCCTCGGCGTGCGCCTTGTAGTCGTCGTCGACGAAGTGCGAGGCGTTCTTGTCGGCGTTGAACGGGTAGGCGCTGACGGCCAGGGTGGAGGGCGTGAACTGGGCGTAGTTGTGCTGCAGGATCCAGAGGCCCTCGAACTCGCCGCCGATCAGCTGCTTGATGAACTGGGTGTACTCGACGGGCACCAGCTCGGTCGGGATGCCGACCTCCTCGAGGTTGGCCTGCACGATCTGGGCGACCGCCTCGTAGTTGGCGTTGCCGGCCGGGTAGGTCAGCGGCAGGCTCGTGGTGCCGCCGACCTCTGCGACGAGCTTCTTGGCCTTGGCGACGTCGCGGAAGTAGCGCCCGGCCTGCTCGGCGTCGTAGGCAAGGGAGGTCTCCGCCCACGGCAGGGAGTTCGGGACGCCCTGGCCCTGGAAGACCTCGTCGACGATGCGCTCCCGGTCCAGGGCGTACGCCACGGCCTGGCGCAGGCGCACGTCCTCGAGCAGCGGGTTCGCGACGTTGGCGCCGACGTAGATCTGCTGGTCGGCACCCGTGCCCTTCTCCACGTCGAACGCGTCGTCCTCGGCCAGCGCGGCGAGGTCGCGGTTGGAGGCGCCCGTGATCAGGTCGACCTGGCCCGAGCGCAGCGCGGAGACCTGGCCCTGCGGGTCGCTGATGATGTCGATCTCGACCTTGTCGACCTCCGGGGCGCCGCCCCAGTAGTCCTCGTTGGCGGCCAGCTCGACCTTGGCGTTGGGCGTCCACGACTCGAAGGTGAACGGCCCCGTGCCGACGTATGCCTCGCCGGTCTTGAGCTGGTCGAACGACTCGCTGTCGAGGATCGGCACCATGTCGAGCAGGTCGAAGATGTTGCTGAGGGGGTGGGCGAGCTCGAGCGTGATGGCGTGCGGGTCGCTGGTGTCGAACCCGGTCACCGCGGCCGCGGTGCGCTGGAGCTGGACCGTCCAGGTCGGGTCGGCCCAGGTCCTGATGCTGAACTCGACGTCCTTGCTCGTGAGGTCGCGACCGGAGTGGAAGGTGACGTCGTCGCGCAGGTTGAGCGTCAGCGACGTCCCGTCGTCGGACAGCGTCCAATCGGTGGCGAGCGAGGGCTGCGGCTCGACGCTGTCGAGCGGGTAGTCCACGAGGCTGTCGTAGACCGACCCGATCAGGGTGTTGACGGTGTCGCTGGAGTTGGTGAAGACGGTGGCGGGCACGATGTCGTTGGTCGCACCGATGCGCAGCACCCGCTCGCCACCCGTCGAGCCACCGCCGCGCTGCTCGGCGACCGCCGAGGAGCAGGCGGTCGTCGCGGAGGCGACCAGGGCGGTGGCGGCCAACAGGCCGGCCACCTTGGTGAACGAGTGGTGGGGACGCGTGGTCATGCGATCTTGCCTTTCGTTGCGGACGAACCGGTGGACGTCCGGGGTGGGTGTGCTGGAGCTGACGGGAGGAGACCGAACGGGTCGTCGTAGACCGGTCCGATGGCGACGGTGCAGGCAGTGGTGGCCTGGATCCCGGCGCCGAAGCGAGTGAAGGAGACATCCACGTCGCCGAGGGCGGTCTGGCCCTCGAACGCCTCGACGGCGACCGGCAGAGCCGGCTGGTAGTCGGTGAACGCCTGGCCGACGAGCACCACGCGGTCGGGGCCCGCCATGTCGCGCATGACGGCGGCGACCCGGCCCAGGTTGCGGGCGCGGTCGGTGAGCAGCGTGTGGGCGGCGTCCGACCCGGCCCGGGCGGCCGCCACGACGGCGTCGACGTCGGCGCCGGGAGGGACCACCCCGACTGCCGCCGCGCGGCGTGCGACGGCCAGGTCGGAGTACGTCGCCGCGAGGCAGCCGGTGCGTCCGCAGGTGCACGGCTCCTCGGAGCCGGTCGGGAAGTGCGTCAGGCTGCCGGTGCGGGACACCTCCGTGTGCGACCCGCGGTCCACGGCGATGGCAAGGCCGACGGTGTTGCGCGCATAGACGTAGAGCGTCACTCCTCCGGTGCCGTGCCTGCGGTGGAGGAACTCCGTGGCGGCCACCGCCGCCACGTGGTCGGCGGCGACCACGTCGAGGCCCACGACGTCGTGCAGCCGGTCGCGCGTCGCGTCGCGGTCGAGGCCGAGGTCGACCCACGGTGCCACGAGACCGGCGACCAGCGGCGCCCGGCCGGGCTGGGTGCCCAGCAGCTGGGCGGAGAGGCGCGCCAGCTCCTCCAGGTCGGGCAGCTGGTCGACCGGCTGCGCGACCGTGCGGTGGCAGATCACCCGCCCGCGCAGGTCGCCGACCGCCACGCTGGCGACGCCGCGCCCGAGGTGGAACCCGAGCGTGGCGAACCGGGACGGGTCGACCTCGACGGGCACGCCCGGACGGCCGTTGACGCCGACCCGGGCGGCATCGCGGCGCTCGCGGAGCAGGCCCGAGCGCACCAGCGCGGAGACGGTGCGGTTGACCGTCGGGAGGCTCAGGCCCGTCGCGTGGGCGACGGCGTCGCGGGCGACCGGGCCGGCGGCGCGGACCTCCTCCATGACCCGGCTGGCAGGAGTGCCGAAGCGACCGCGCGTCAGCGTGATCATCGGGTGGCCGTGGGACATCGCGTGGCTCTCCTGAACGGTGGTTTGTTAAGTCAACTGAATTACTAGACAAACCTTAGTCACGTCCGTGGCGATCCGCGGCACCGGCTCGCCAGGTGGGCGGGTTCTGGTCACCGCGATCCGAACCGTTGGCTCCTCGCCGGGTCCGGGGGATCGTGGCGGCTCCCTCCGACCCAGTCCCCACGAAAGGACTCCCATGACGCTCCAGCTCGAGCAGGACCTCTCCAGCGACCTCCAGGTGCAGCAGCTCGGCGGCCGCATCGGCGCCCGGATCGACGGCGTGCGCCTCTCCGGAGAGCTCGACGACGCGGTGGTGCAGCGCATCCGTGAGGCGCTGCTGACGCACAAGGTCGTCTTCCTCCGCGGCCAGCACCACCTCGACGACGAGGCCCACATCGCCTTCGCCGAACGCCTGGGCACCCTCACCACGGCGCACCCGACCGTCAACACCGGCAGCGAGCGCATCCTCAGCCTGTCGGCCAACAAGGGCATGGCCGCCAACAGCTGGCACACCGACGTGACCTTCGTGGACCGCGTGCCCGCGTTCAGCGTGCTGCGCGGCGTCACCATCCCGCCCTACGGCGGCAACACGGTGTGGGCCAACACCGTCGAGGCCTACGACCGCCTTCCGGACGCCCTCAAGGCGCTCGTCGACGACCTGTGGGCGGTGCACTCCAACGAGTACGACTACGCCGAGCACAACGAGAACGACGAGGACCCCGACGACTACACGGTCTTCAAGCGGCAGGACTTCGCCTCCACCGTCTACGAGACCGCCCACCCCGTCGTGCGGGTACACCCGGAGACCGGCGAGCGCTCCCTCCTCCTGGGCCACTTCGTCAAGCAGCTCGTGGGCTTCAACAGCCTGGAGTCCAGCACGCTGTTCAACCTCCTCCAGGCGCGGGTGACCCGCCTGGAGAACACCATCCGCTGGACCTGGCAGCAGGGCGACGTCGCGATCTGGGACAACCGCGCCACCCAGCACTACGCCGTCGCCGACTTCGGCGAGCAGCGTCGCGAGGTCCGTCGCATCACGGTGGCCGGCGACGTCCCGGTCTCGATCGACGGTCGGCACAGCCAGGTGCTCAAGGGCGACGCCTCAGGCTTCGCCGACATCGACGCGCTCATCAGCTGACGCGCGGCGCGCCAGCCACACGCACAGGAGCCCCCGCCGGACTCGGCGGGGGCTCCTGCTGTCGTGCGTGCGTGTCGTCAGACGGCCGGCGGGGGCGGCGGGTCCGACTCGGTGGTGCGCTGCGTGGTCGCCTGACGCCCGGCGGCGTCGGTCGTCGTCGCCGTGGTGCTGTGGCGACGACGCGTGTTCTGCTGGACCAGCGTGAGCACCAGCCAGAGCGCACCGGCCAGGACGAGGATCCAGCCCAGGGTGGTCACCTCGAGGGGACCCACCTGGCGCTCGTTGAACGCCAACGACAGGATCAGACCCACCACGATGAGGCCGATCGGCCCTCCGAAACCCATGACGTGCTCCATTCTGTCGGTGATGCCCGGTGCTGACCGGGCGCCCAGAGTGTGCCTGACCTTCGCCGGTTCGCAAACCCCCCGTCCGGGTGCCCGGCGCACGGTCGCGTGACGTGGTTGGATCGGTCCGTGGCACAACGGGTGAGGAAGCTGGCCGGCCGGGTCCTGCCGGGGAGGCGCGCACGGCAGCGGGCCGGCGAGCTCGGACGGGAGCTGGTGCGGGTGCGCCGGCGACTGGACAGGAGCCAGGAGCGCGTCACGCGGCTCACCGGGCGGCTCGAGAAGTCGCGGGCCGTCGCGGCCGAGGCCCGCACCGAGGCGCGTACGTCCCGCGCCGACCTGGCCCGCGCGGAGGACAGGATCGCCAGGCTCGAGACCGACCTGGGCAACACCCACCTGACGCTCGAGCACTACATGCAGCTCGATCGGGACAACGCGGCCCGGGTCGCCGAGGGCCGTGCGGCGCTGTTCGACTACCCCGTGACCCCGCGCCCCCGGACGTTCGCACGCCCGGGCAAGGACTTCTTCGGCGACCTCATGCGCGACAGTGACGAGCGCGTCGCGGCGCTGCTGCGCGAGATGGGGCCGTCGCTCGCGCCACTCGCAGCCCTGTCGGAGGACGAGACCGACCCCTCGTTGCCGTACTGGTCGAACCCGTGGATGCCGACGCTCGACGGCGCGACCCTCTACGGCCTCGTCGCCACCCGGCGGCCCTCCCTCTACATGGAGGTCGGGTCGGGCTTCTCGACCAAGTTCGCCCGGCTCGCGATCCGCGACCACGGGCTGGAGACGAAGATCATCTCGATCGACCCGCAGCCGCGCGCGGAGGTCGACGCGCTGTGCGACGAGGTCGTACGCTCCCCCTTCGAGGACATCGACCTCGACCTGCTCGACCGGCTCGGCCCCGGCGACATGCTCTTCGTCGACAACAGCCACCGCGCCTTCACCAACTCCGACGTGACCGTCTTCTTCACCGAGTCGCTCCCCTACCTGCGTCCCGGGGTGATCTACGGCCTCCACGACACCTTCATCCCCCACGACTACCCCGCCGACTGGAACGACCGGTTCTACGCCGAGCAGTACCTCCTGATGTGCTACCTCGCCGGCGGTGCCGCGGGTGACGAGGTCCTGCTCGGCACGCACCACGTCGCCACCTCGCCCCACCTCCTCCAGGAGCTGGCGCCGTTCCTCCCGCCGACCCGCTCGGCGCTGGACGGCGGCGGGTTCTGGATGACCAGGACGTAGAAGGACGTAGAAGGACCAGCCATGAGCGAGACCCGCATCGGCGTGTGCAACCTCTGCGAGGCCATCTGCGGCCTCGAGCTCACCGTCGAGGGCCGTGACGTGCTGTCCGTGCGCGGCAACCGCGCCGACCCGCTCTCGCGCGGCCACATCTGCCCCAAGGGCGTCGCCATCGCCGACGTGTACGCCGACCCCGACCGGCTGCGGCGTCCGGTCAGGAAGGTGGGCGAGGGCCCCGACGCGGGGTGGCAGGAGATCGGCTGGGACGAGGCGTTCGACCTCGTCGCCGACAACCTCGCCCGGGTCATCGAGCAGCACGGTGACGACGCCCTGGGGGTCTACCTCGGCAACCCCAACGCGCACAGCCTCGGCTCGATGACGCACGGCACGGCGATGTTCAAGTCGTTCCGGACGAGGAACCGCTACTCCGCCACGTCGGTCGACCAGCTCCCCCACCAGCTGGTGGCCCACCTGATGTTCGGCCACCAGCTGTTCCTGCCGATCCCCGACATCGACCGCACGTCGTGGTTCCTGGTCATCGGCGCCAACCCGATGGCGTCCAACGGCTCGCTGATGACGGTCCCCGACTTCCCGCAGCGGTTGCGCGACCTGAAGGCGCGCGGCGGCCGCATGGTCGTGCTCGACCCACGTCGCACCGAGACCGCCAAGGTCGCCGACGAGCACCACTTCGTCCGGCCGGGGACCGACGCGTGGGTGCTGCTCGCGATGCTGCACGAGCTCACCACCCGGTCGACGCCCACCGTGGCGTCGTACGTCGACGGGCTGGACACGGTCGTCGAGCTGGTCGCCGGGTTCACGCCCGAGCGGGCCGAGGAGATGAGCGGACTGCCGGCGGCGGAGATCCGGCGGCTGGCCGGCGAGCTGGTCGCCGCCGACGGCGGCGTCGTCTACAGCCGGATCGGCGTCTCGGCAGGCCCGTGGGGCACGGTGTGCCAGTGGGCGGTCAACTGCCTCAACATCCTCAGCGGCAACCTCGACCGCGTGGGCGGCGCCCTGTTCACCACCCCGGCCATCGACGCCGTGGGCACCGGGCTGATCGGGCGCGGTCACTTCGACGCATGGCGCTCCCGCGTGCGCGGCCTGCCGGAGACCGCGGGCGAGCTGCCCGTCTCCGCACTGCGCGAGGAGATCGAGACGCCGGGCGAGGGCCAGGTCCGCGCCCTGCTCACCGTGGCGGGCAACCCCGTGCTGTCCACCCCCGACGGCGCGCGGCTCGACACGGCGCTGCGCGACCTCGACTTCATGGCCGCCGTCGACATCTACGTCAACGAGACGACCCGGTACGCCGACGTGATCCTGCCCCCGACGACCGCGCTCGAGCGCGACCACTACGACCTCGTCTTCCACCTGCTGGCGGTGCGCAACACCGCGCGCTTCACCCCGGCGGTGTTCGACAAGGAGGCCGACCAGCGCCACGACTGGCAGATCTTCCGGGAGATCACGCTGCGCACGGCCGCCCGGCTCAGCCGGAAGGTGCCGCTGAAGAAGCGCCTGGTCCAGCGGGCGCGGCTCACCGCCAGCCCCACCTTCCTGATCGGTCAGCTGCTGCGGCGCGGCGACAGCGGCGTGACCCTGTCCAAGCTGCGCGCGCGCCCCGCGGGCATCGACCTCGGCCCGCTCCGGGCCCGCCAGCTGCCCGACCGACTGCCGTCGAAGAACAAGCGGATCGACCTGGCGCCGGCCGTCGTCGTCGAGGACGTCGCCCGCCTGGCCGCCGTGCCACGTCCCGTCGGTGACGAGCTGCTGCTCATCGGCCGCCGCCACAAGCAGGACTGCAACTCGTGGATGCACAACTCCGAGCGGCTCACCCGCGGCCGCCCACGGCACCAGCTGCTGATGAACCCCGAGGACCTCGACGCTCGCGCGATCACCGACGGGGCGCGGGTGCGGGTGACCTCGCGGGTCGGCACGGTCGAGGTCGAGGTCGCCGCCTCCGCCGACCTGATGCCGGGCGTGGTGTCGCTCCCCCACGGCTATGGCCACGCGAAGGACGGCGTCCTGATGAGCCGCAGCCGTGACGTGCCGGGCGTCTCGATCAACGACCTCACCGACCCGGAGCTGCTCGACGTGTCGGGCAACGCCGCGCTCAACGGCGTACCGGTCTCGGTCAGCGCCTGTTGACCCGGCGCCCGTCCCGGCTGCCGTCGTCGGTCCCGGCCTTCGTGCCGTCCTTCTTCTCCCGGTCGCCGGCCGTGGGCTTCTCGGGCTCGGGCGGCTCGGGGGCGAGGGGGTTGGTCACCTCCGGCGCGGTGGCCCGGTCCGGAGTCGGGAACGCCGCGCCCGACAGGTCCTCGCGATCGACCGCCCTGCGGGCCGGGTGGTCGCGTACGCCGATGGGGAAGACGTTCCAGCGGGTGACGCCGCCGAGCACCCACGGCACCGTGCGGCTCGCCTGGCCGTAGCACCGCACGTCGAGCGGGCGCCCGTCCTGGTCGAAGAGCTGGACGCCCTGCAACGGCTGGCCGGCAGCGTCGTACGCCGAGATGTTGCAGACCTGGTTGCCGCGGTTGACCACACCCTGCTGGTGGTCTCCCCGCTGGGCCTCGGCGTAGCCCTGGCTGTAGCGGTTCCACGACTGCTGGTCGAGCTGGCCGTTGATCACGGGCACGGCCACCACCGCGGCGACGTTGAGCAGCAGCAGCGCACCGCGCGCGACGGGCGTGGAGCGGCCCCCTGGCCAGACCCTGCCGAGCCCGACCAACGTGCTGCCCACGAGGCAGGCGGCGAGGATCGCGAGGCCGAGGGCCGCGTGGACGCCCGGGAGCCAGGTGAGCCCGTAGTCGTACCAGCCCGGCACCAGCCGGGCGACCACGACCGCAGCCGCCCACGCGCGCACCGCCCACCACGCCGGCCGCAGCGCTGCGACGACGGTCCACGCCGGGGCCACCCGCGGGTGGGCGAGCAAGGCCTGCCACCGCTTCTGGAGCTCCTCGACCCGCTCCGCGACGCTCGCGTCCGAGCGCAGTCGCGGGCGGCGGCGCGCGGTCGGCTCGAACCCCGCGGCCACGCGGAGCTCGCGGGCGTAGGCCTCCGGGTCGCCGAGCACCTCCCCGCCGTGCTCGGCGACCTGGTCGGTGAGGTCGGCCTCGAGGCCCTCGGTCAGCTCGAGCCGGTCCTCCTCGGAGAGGTCGGACAGCAGCTCGCGGACCCGGGCCACGAAACCGGCGACGTCGGGACGGGTGGGGAGCTCGGTGGTGTTCATGCGCTGACTCCGTGTGAGGTGGTGGGGCCGGCGGGGTCGAGGATCCCGTCGAGGGTCGTCGCGAACGCGTGCCAGTCGTCGCGTTGGCGGTCGAGCTGCTCACGCCCGATCGGCGTGATGCCGTAGTACTTGCGGTGCGGCCCACTCTCGGAGGGCACGACGTAGGACGTCAGCGCGCCGGCGGCGTAGAGGCGGCGCAGCGTGCCGTAGACCGAGGCGTCCCCGACCTCGCTGAGCCCGCCGTCGCGGAGGCGGCGCACGATGTCGTAGCCGTAGCCGTCCTCGCCCTGGACCACGGCGAGCACCGCCAGGTCGAGCACGCCCTTGAGGAGCTGGGTCTGATCCATGTCGTGCACACTACTACGCACTCCGCAGTAGTGCGCGAGCCGAGCCACCGGCGTGTCACGGCGCCGCCGGGCGCGGACGCACAGGTGCCCCCGCCGGAGTCCGGCGGGGGCACCCTGCGCGTGCGGGGGCTGGGGGTCAGACGCTCACGTCACCCAGCACGGCGAGCACGTCGTCGGGGGTCTGTGCCGCGTCGAGGGCCGCGATCTGCGCGTCGTCGGTGAACGCACCCGCCAGCGCCTGCAGCACCGTCAGGTGGTCGTCGCCGGCGCCGGCGATGCCCACGACGTAGGACGCCGGGCTGCCCTTCCAGTCGATGGGCTCGTCGTAGCGGATGAACGAGATGGCCGTGCGCTTGATCAGCGTCTTGGCCTCGTTGGTGCCGTGCGGGATCGCGAGGCCGTTGCCCATGAAGGTGGAGACCGAGGTCTCGCGCTCGTGCATCGCGTCGACGTAGGCCTGGTCCACCGCCCCCGACGCCACCAGCAGCTGTCCGGCCTCGGTGATGGCCGCGTCGCGGTCGCGGGCCTGGCCGCCCAGCACGATCGCATCCCGACTCAGTACGTCGCTCATCAGCGCCTCATTCCGTTGGGTGAGTGTCCTGCGTGGTGTCCGTGCCGCCATCTGACCACACGGTGGAGGTGGTGCGGCAGGGCCGGCTCTCCGCGCGGATGGAGAGCCGGCCTCGTGCCTCTGGTGCAGCCCGAACGAGTGCTCAGGCCCTGTTGTTCTCGTCGACCATGCTGACGATCTCGTCGTAGCGAGGGCTCGCCATGAAGTTGTCCACCGAGACGTGGACGGCCGACGGACTCTTCTGCCGGGCCCGGTCGGTCAGGTCCTGGTGGGTGACCACCAGGTCCACGTCGTCCTCGAGGTTGGCGATGGCCTTGTTGACCACCGTCACCTCAGGGTGACCGGCGTCGTGGATCTTCTTGCGGAGCACCGAGGCGCCCATGGCAGAGGACCCCATGCCGGCGTCGCAGGCGAACACGATGTTGCGGATCTCGCGGGTGGCCGTGGCCGTCGCGGTGGCCGCCGCGGTGGCGGCGCCACCGGTCAGCGTGCTGGCGACCGACGACCTCTTGCCCTTGTTGGCCTCCATCTGCGCGGTGGCGGCGACCAGGTCGCCGTCCTCCTCGGACTTGTCGAGCTTGAGCAGCACCGCAGCGATCGCGAAGGTGACCGCGGCCCCGGCGATGACGGACAACGTGACACCGAGGTAGGAGCCGCTCGCGGTGTTGGCGTACACCGCGAGGATCGATCCGGGGGCAGCCGGCGCACGGAGGCCGGTGTCGAAGATGACGTTGACGAAGATCTGCGTCATGCCGCCACCGATCATGGCGAGGATCAGGATCGGCTTCATGAGGACGTAGGGGAAGTAGATCTCGTGGATGCCGCCGAAGAAGTGGATGATCGCAGCGCCGGGGGCGGAGGCCCTGGCCATGCCCTTGCCGAAGAACATGTACGCCAGCAGCAGGCCGAGTCCGCCCGCCGGGTTGGCCTCGAGCAGGAACAGCACCGACTTGCCGGACGAGGCGGCCTCGTCGAGACCCAGCGGCGTGAGCACGCCGTGGTTGAGGGCGTTGTTGAGGAACAGCACCTTGGCGGGCTCGATGATGACCGAGGTCAGCGGGAGCACGTTGTTGCTGACCAGGAAGTCGACCCCGTCGCCCAGCCAGCCGGCGACGCGCTCGACCACGTTGGCCATCACGAAGAAGCCGAAGACGGCCAGGACGAGGCCCCAGATGCCGGCGGAGAAGTTGTTGACCAGCATCTCGAAGCCGGGCTTGATCTTGCCGTCCCACAGGGCGTCGATCTTCTTCATCGACCAGCCGCCGAGCGGGCCCATGACCATGGCGCCCATGAACATCGGCACGCCGCCGCCGGCGATGGCACCCATCGTCGCGATCGCGCCGACCACGCCGCCGCGGGTCTTGTAGATGTTGTAGCCACCCGTGTAGCCGATGAGGATGGGCAGCAGGTAGGTGATCATCGGGCCGACGATGCCGCCGCCCGCGTAGTCGCCCCAGCCGCCGATCTGGGCGACCCAGCTGTCGGCCGCGTCGCCGATCCCGAGCTTCGGCAGCCAGCCGACCTCGATGAAGAGGGCGGTGATGAATCCCCACGCGATGAACGCGCCGATGTTGGGCATCACCATGTTGGAGAGGAACGTGCCGAACTTCTGCACGCGGACCCGTGCACCGGTGCCGGTCGCGGGAGTGGTGGTGGTTGTGGCCATGCCGATGTCCTCCAGAAGACGTTCGGGGGGTGACCCCGATCACATGATGCTGGAATTAAACCTCACGAACGGGCACGTTGCCAAGCATTCGGGCATGGAATCGTGCCCGACTGTGTGGCTTTACCTCCTCAACCGCCCAGCTGGCTGTCGAAGAACGCCTTCTCCGCCTCGCTGTTCCACGTGTTGCCGGGTCCCAGCTTCGCCGCGACGTCCGGCAACCTCTCCCCCAGCTCGTCGAGGCCGGTGAGGGGGAGGTCGTGGATCTGGGGGAAGATCAGGACCTTGCCCGAGTAGGTGCCGTCGACCAGCGCCTGGAGGCCGTCCTTGGCCGCGCGCATGCCGCCGACGGCGCCCACGATCGATCCCGGGGAGAGCTCACCGCGTTCGGCCAGGTCGACCACCTGCTGCTGGTCGTGGATGGTCAGTCCGGACGTCCCGGTGTACTGGGCGTTGTCCAGGTACACCGCGCTCAGGTTCAGCGGCGCCAGCGTGCCGTTGGGGACACCGGCGAAGAAGACCAGCATGCCGTCGGGGCTCATCAGGGTGTCGGCCTCGGCCATCACGCCGGAGATGGGGACGCTGACCACCACGTCGTCGGCTCCGCGGCCGTCGGTGATCCGCATGACGAAGTCCTTGAGGGACTCCTCCGACGTCTGGGAGTTGAAGGTGAGCAGCTCGCAGTCGTTGCTCTCCGCGAGGTGGGCCAGGCGGTCCTCGAGGCTCTTCAGGCGCTCGTCGCTGACCTCCGTGGCGACGATCGTGCGGGGGCCGTCGGGCTGCTGGATCGCCCGCTGGACGTGCATCAGCCCCATGGGGCCGCCGGCACCCACGAACACGGTGGTGCCCCCGGAGCGCAGGTCACAGCGGTTGCGCGCCTCTCCGTAGGAGGCGGCGATGTCCGGGCCCCTGCCGCCGAGGTAGGCGGTGTAGTCGTAGTGCAGACGGCCCACGTCGGTGTCCACGAGGCCGTCCAGGGCCCTCTCGCCCACCATGTTGAGCGTGCCCCGCCGGGCGATGTGCGTGGCCACGGCACCCACCGTCGCCGCGGACCGCGGGTCGAGCACGACGATGTCGTCGAAGCCGGCGCCGTCGGTCAGCTCGTCCACGAGCGCCTGGTAGTCATCGGCGCCGATGCCGTTGCGGACGACCGTGGTGGCCGAGGAGCCCTCCACGAGCTTCGCCACCGAGGCGGGCACGTCGGTCATCACGATGGTGGCCGGAGCGTCCAGACCGGCCGAGAAGACGTAGTCCCGCTCGTCCCCGGGCCGGCCGACGATCCACATGGTCCCGCCGGCCTTGGGCTCGAGGCGGCGACGCTGGGTGTAGGCGGCCATCACGCAGCCCCAGGGCTCCAGCGTGGAGGCCTCGGCGTACCCCATCGTGTCGGGGAGGGGCAGCAGGCAGGCACCGTCGTCGGTGTCGAGCATCTCCGTGCCCATCAGGTGGTACTGGATCAGGCCGCCGGGGATGGTGTAGCCGTAGGCGGTGCTCGTGCCGTCCTGGTAGATGTCGGGCTGCACGGCCAGTCGCTGGCCCGCGTGGTAGCGGTCCTTGAGGTTGTCGCCGACCTCGATGACGGTGAGGCTCACCTCGTGCCCCAGCCGGGTGGGCTCCTTGGCCAGGTCACGGTTGTAGAGCTTCGGGTGGCTGCCGCCCTGGCGCATGATCTTCACGTCGGAGAAGCAGAGCCCCACGCTGTCGATGCGCACCAGCATGTGGTCGGCGTCGGGTTCGGGGATGGCGACCAGCTCGGGCGCGCCGTCCTTGCCCATGTTCTCCTCGCCCGCGCCGTGCAGGTTCCAGGCCCAGGCCTCGTCCGGCAGGTCGAGGTCGGCCGCGCGGTAGCGGTCATACGCTGATGTCATGTGTCCTCCGTGGTGAGGTGGATGGGGTTCAGGCTGGCGTTTCAGTGGCCGAGGAGCTCGCGCACGGCGGCGCGAGCCGCCATCGGGTCGGGCGCACCGAGCGCGGCCTCGGCCGCGGCCTCGCAGGTCTCGGACGTGACGCGGGACAGCTGCGCGCCGACGGGGCGTACGGCGCGGGCGGCCATCGAGAGCGACGAGATGCCCATCCCGATCAGCGCCGTGGCCAGCAGGGGGTCGGCCGCCGCCTCCCCACAGACGCCGACCGGCTTGCCCGCCTCGGCGCCGGCGTGCGCGGTGATGGCGATCAGCTGGAGCACGGCCGGCTGCCAGGGGTCGGTGAGGTGCGCCAGGTCGGTGGCCATGCGGTCCGCGGCCATGGCGTACTGGGTGAGGTCGTTGGTGCCGATGGAGAGGAAGTCGACGACCTCGAGCATCCGGTGCGCGAGCAGCGCCGCGCTCGGGATCTCGACCATCACGCCGGACTTGAGCCCACGGCCGCGCACCTTCTCGGAGAAGTCGGCGGCCTCGGCGACGGTGGCCACCATCGGCGCCATCACCCACGTCTCGGTGCCGGTGCGCTCGGCCGCGGCGGCGATCGCGTCGAGCTGGCGGTCCATCAGGCCGGGGTTGCCGAAGCTCAGCCGCAGGCCGCGCACGCCGAGGGCGGGGTTCTCCTCGCCCTCCGTGGTCGCGAAGGCGATCGGCTTGTCGGAACCCGCGTCGAGGGTGCGTACGACGACGTAGCGGCCGTCGGCGTAGGGAGCGAGCACGTCGGAGTAGATGTCGGTCTGCTCCTCCACGCTCGGCTCGTCCTTGCGGTTGAGGAAGCACAGCTCGGTGCGGAACAGCCCGACGCCCTGGACGGGCTCGGTGCCGGCACTCGCCGCGGACGCGCCGTCGGCGACGTTGGCGAGGAGCTTGAGGGGCATCCCGTCGGCGGTGGCGGCCGGACCGGTCCACGAGGCGAGCTCCTCGCGCAGCCGGCGGCTCTCCTCGACGCGCGCCTGCGCCTCGTCGGGATCGGCGCCCTGCTCGATCGTGCCCGTCTCGCCATCGACCACCACGAAGGTGCCCTCGGCCAGGCCGGTGATGCCGGCGGCGCCGACCACGCACGGGATGCCGAGCTGGCGGGCGATGATCGCGGTGTGGCTGGTCGCGCCACCGCGCTCGGTCACCAGTGCCGTCACCAGCGCGGGGTCGAGGCCTGACGTGTCGCTGGGCGCGAGGTCCTCCGCCACGAGGATCGAGGGCACGCTCGGCGTCGGCACGCCCGGCGCCGGCTCCCCCACGAGGTGCGCGACGACCCGACGCTCGATGTCGCGCAGGTCGGTCACCCGCTCGGCCATGAGGCCGCCCATGTTCGTGAAGATGGTGACGAACTGCTCGACCGCACCCTGCACCGCCGCGACCGGGCCCTGCCCGGCCTGCAGGTTCTTCGCGACGCCGGAGCGCAAGCCCTTGTCACGCGCGAGGCCGGCGCTGGCGGTGAGCACCTCCGCAGCCGCGCCCTGCGCCGAGGCGGCCTTGTCGGAGAAGGTGGCGGCGACCGCGGCGGCCGCGTCGTCGTACGCCGCGAGGGCGGCGTCGGCATCGGCGAAGTCGCCCTCGCCGAACCGGGCGATGGCCTCGGGCGAGACCTCCCCGCGCACGTGGAGGACGGGGCCGGCGGCGACCCCCGGAACGACCGGGGTCCCGCTCAGGGTGTCGGGTGTGGTCATGGACACACCGTAGATCACGCCATGGTTGACAAGCAACACATTCGGGACTAAAACAACACATACACAGATCACTGTCGAAAGGGCCACCGATGTACGCCGAAGAGCGCCAGCAGGCGATGGCCCAGCTGATCAGCCGCCGCGGTCGGCTGTCGGTGGTGCGCCTGGCCGAGGAGTTCGAGGTCACCACCGAGACCGTCCGCCGGGACCTGTCCACGCTGGACCGGATGGGGCTGGTCCGACGGGTCCACGGCGGCGCCGTGCCGGCCGGCTCGCTCACCGTCATCGAATCAGGCATCAGCGAGCGCGACCAGTCCAACACGCAGGCCAAGGAGGCCATCGCGGCGGCGGCCGTCGCCCTCCTGCCGCCACCGGACTCCGTGGTCGTCATCGATGCCGGCACCACGACGGCGCGGTTCGCCGCGGCCCTCCCCCGCGACCACCGGCTCACCGTCATCACCCACGCCGTCCCTGTGGCCACCCGGCTCGCCGGGCTCCCCCAGATCGAGCTGCACCTGCTCCCCGGGCGCGTGCGCCCGACCACGCACGCCGCAGTCGGCGCCGAGACCGTCGCCGCGCTGGCCGAGCTGCGCGCCGACGTCGCGTTCGTCGCGACCAACGGCCTCACCGTCGGCCACGGCCTCACCACGCCCGACGCGGACGAGGCCTCGACCAAGCGCGCCGTCATCGCCTGCGCGCGACGCACCGTGGTGCTCGCGGACTCCACCAAGCTCGGGGTGGAGACTGCCGTCAGGTTCGCGACGCTCGACAGCATCGACGCGCTCGTGACCGACAACGGCATCGAGTCCTCCGACCGCCGGGCGCTGGAACAAGCCGGAATCGAGGTGGTGATCGCATGATCCTGACCCTGACCCCCAACCCGAGCATCGACCGCACGGTGTCCCTCGACGGCGAGCTGGTGCGCGGCCAGGTCCACCGGGTCGCTTCCGTGACCTCGCAGGCCGGCGGCAAGGGCGTGAACATCTCGCGGGCCGCCGTCAGCGCCGACATCCCCAGCATCGCCGTCGTACCCGCTGCGAAGGAGGACCCGTTCGTCCTCGAGCTGCTCGGCGCCGGCATCGACTGCCGCCCCGTCACGCCGGCCGGCGACGTGCGCGTCAACCTCACCATCACCGAGCCCGACGGCACGACCACCAAGCTCAACTCGCCGGGCGCCGACGTGCTGCCGCTGCACCTGGAGCTGATGGCCCAGGCGGTCCTCGTCCGGGCGTCTGGCGCGGACTGGACGGTGCTGGCAGGCTCACTTCCTGTGGGCGCCCACGCCGGGTTCTACGCCGACCTCGTACGACGACTCCGCGAGGTGGGCGGCCGCGTCGCGGTCGACACCAGCGAGGCGCCGCTCCAGGCCCTCGTCGAGGCCCTCCCCGAGGCGGCACCCGACCTGATGAAGCCCAACGGCGAGGAGCTGGCCTCCTTCACCGGGGGCGACGCCGAGGAGCTCGAGGCCGACCCCGCGGCCACCGCGGCAGCGGCTCGACAGCTCATCGACCGTGGCGTCGGCGCCGTCCTCGCCACCCTCGGCGGCAACGGCGCGGTCCTCGTCACCAGCGAGGGGGCCTGGCACGCCACCCCGCCCCCCACCACCGTGGTCAGCACGGTCGGGGCGGGTGACTCCAGCCTCTTCGGCTACCTGCTCGGCGACATCCGGGGGCTGCCCGCCCCCGAGCGCCTGGCCCTCGCAGTCGCCTACGGCAGCGCCGCCGCAGGTCTTCCCGGCACCACCATCCCCCAGCCCTCGCACCTCCGCACGGAGCTCGTGGGCGTCACCGCCCTGGGAGGCACCGCATGACCGACCTGATCACCACCGACCTCGTGCGGCTCGGCGCCGACTGGGGCGCCGACAAGCAGGACGTGATCCGCGCCCTCGCCGCCGTCGTCGACGACGCCGGGCGCGCGAGCAGCAAGGACCAGCTCATCGAGGACGCGTTCGCCCGTGAGGCGACCTCGGCCACCGGCCTGCCCGGCGGGATCGCGATCCCGCACTGCCGCACCACCGGCGTCGACGAGCCGACCCTCGCCTTCGCCCGCCTCGACCCGCCGGTCGACTTCGGGGCCAAGGACGGCCCGGCCGACCTGGCGTTCCTCATCGCGGCACCCGCCGGCGGCGACGCCGACCACCTCACCATCCTGACCAAGCTCGCCCGCGCGCTGGTGAAGCCCGCCTTCACCGACGCGCTGCGCTCGGCCGAGTCGGTCGAGGAGGTCGTCGACCTGGTCACCCACGAGATCGGCGAGCCCGCCGCCGTCAAGCCCGCACCCGCCTCGGGCGCTCCCTCCGGTGCCGCATCCCCGACCGGAGGCGAGACCGCCGTGCCGGGCCAGGCCGAGGCAACGGCCCCGGCCGCCGGCACCACGGCCGCCACCGGCGTTGCCGACGGGGGCAAGCCGTCGCTGGTCGCCGTCACCGCCTGCCCCACCGGCATCGCGCACACCTACATGGCCGCAGAGGCCCTCGAGGCCGCCGCCGAGCGCGCCGGCGTCGACCTCCAGGTCGAGACCCAGGGATCTGCGGGGTCGACGCCACTGGCCCCCGACACGATCTCGCGCGCCGGCGCCGTGATCTTCGCCGTCGACGTCGGCGTGCGCGACCGCTCGCGCTTCGCGGGCAAGCCGATGGTGACCTCCGGCGTGAAGCGCCCCATCGACGACGCCGACGCGATGATCGCCGAGGCCCTGCGCTACGCCGGCGACCCGGCTGGCTCCCCGAGGGTGGAGGGTCAGGCAGGCGCCGCGGACGCAGGCGTCACCGGGCAGGAGACCTGGGGCGGACGCACCCGCCGCGTGCTCATGACCGGCGTCTCCTACATGATCCCGTTCGTCGCCGCGGGCGGCCTGCTGATCGCCCTGAGCTTCCTCCTCGGCGGCTACGAGATCGTCGGCCCCTACGGCGACATCGCCGTGTCACACACCATCTTCGACCTGCCCGACCCGGCCGCGTACGGCCTCGACCACGCGCTGCTCGGCTCGGGCTTCATGGCCTACGTCGGCGCCCTGTTCTTCATCATCGGCAAGACGGCGTTCGCGCTCTTCATCCCGGCGTTCGCCGGCTACATCGCCTACGCGATCGCCGACCGTCCGGGCATCGCCCCGGGCTTCGTCCTGGGCGGGCTCGCCGCCAACCTGTTCGGCGTCAAGACCTCGGGCGACAGCCCCATCGACTTCCCGGCGACGGGGTTCCTCGGTGCCATCGTCGGTGGCGTGCTCGCCGGCCTGATCGCGCACTGGCTGGCGCAGCGCAAGGTGCCTGCCTGGGCCCGCGGGCTGATGCCCGTCCTGGTGATCCCGCTGGTGACCTCGATCGTCGCGGGCCTCATCATGATCGTCGTCCTCGGCAAGCCGATCAACTGGCTGATGACCCAGCTCACCGACGGCCTCAACTCGATGACGGGCAGCAGCGCGGTCATCCTCGGGGTCATCCTCGGCCTGATGATGGCCTTCGACATGGGCGGCCCCCTCAACAAGGTCGCCTACAGCTTCGCCGCGGTCGGCGTCGGTGGCGCAGCCCTGGCCTCGGACGCGCCCGAGCTGCGGATCATGGCCGCGGTGATGCTCGCCGGCATGGTGCCGCCCATCGCACTGGCCCTGGCCACCGTGGTGCGGCCCGGGCTGTTCAACGCACCCGAGCGGGAGAACGGCAAGGCCGGCTGGCTGCTGGGTGCCTCGTTCATCACCGAGGGAGCGATCCCCTTCGCGGCGGCCGACCCGTTGCGCGTCATCCCGGCCATCATGGCGGGCAGCGCCGTGACCGGAGGCCTCTCGATGGCCATGGACGTCGCGGTGCGCGCGCCGCACGGCGGGATCTTCGTCCTGTTCGCCGTCGACGGGAAGCTCGGCTACTTCATCGCGCTCGCGGCGGGCGTCCTCGTGGGCGCCGCCCTCGTCGTCCTGCTGAAGAGCTTCGGCAAGTCCGACGCCGACGTCGCCACCGTCTGATCCGCCCACCCCGACCCACCACCAGATTCCCGACCCAAGGAGAACCATGCCCAGCAAGTCCGTCGTCGTCGGCTCCGCCGTCGGCCTCCACGCCCGTCCCGCCGCGATCATCGCCGAGAAGGCCGCCGAGCTCGGCTCGGACGTCACCATCAACGGTGTCGACGCCAGCTCCTCGCTGATGATCATGACCCTCGGTGCCGGCAACGGCGACACGGTCGAGGTGGCCGGCGACGACCAGGCCGCGGTCGACGCGATCGCTGCCCTGGTCGAGCAGGACCTCGACGCCTGAGGTCCACGCCGACCGCGACGCGCCGAGCGCGACCACGCCGACCCGCCAGGCACGACCTGGCGGGTCAGCGTGCTTTCAGGGCGAGGTAGACCGCCCGCATGCCGACGGCCCGCTCGAGCTGGCTCTCGACCACCGAGAAGAACTGGCGGCGGTAGGTCTCGTCGGTGACGGCGGAGACGGTGAAGTAGAAGCCGCTGAAGGACGCCAGGAAGAGCGAGACCTTGAGCAGCGAGAAGGTCACGTGCGAGAGGTACGGGACGTTCTGGAGCGCGTCGAGCTGGGTCCAGGCCAGCTGGGTCTCGGCCTCCATGACCAACGAGCCGAACAGCATGAAGAACACGAAGACCGTGAGCGAGAGCAGCAGCACCTGGATGGTCTGGATCACCACGAGCACGAGGATCAGGTTCCACCTCTCGAACCCCGCGACCTGGGCGAAGTCCTGGGGGTCCACCGCCGGGTCGTCGGCCACCTCCTGCGCGGCCGCCTCGAGCGGGGTGCCCGCGCAGGCTCGGATGATGAACGCGTCGTCGACGGCGTCGTCGACCCGGTCCACCTCCTCCGGCAGCCGCACCAGCAGGAAGATCACCGCCAGCCCGAGCATCAGCAGCGCGGTGAACCACAGCACCCCGAACGGCAGGTTGCTCGTCATCTGCCACGCCTCGGCGTTGACGAAGAGGAACGTCACGAACACGAGCAGCAGCGGCAGCGCCCGCGAGGCCATCGGCACCAGGTAGCGCACGCTGCCGAGCGTCCGCGAGAGCGCGAAGGCGAGGATCGGTCGCCCCCGCAGCACCGTCGCGCCGTAGGCGAGCAGGCCCAGGAACGTGATCGAGAGCCACAGCGCCGGCCCCGCGGCGTACTGCTCGGAGAACCACGCCAGCAGGCCGGCGCCGGCCGCGACGACGAGCAGGCCGAGGACGAGCACCGCCAACCGGCGGGCACGCAGCCCGGCCCGGGCGGCATCACGCTCCTCGGGGACGAAGTACGGCAGTCCGTGGTCGAGGAACCAGGCCTCGACGTCCGCCCGGGGAGCGGTCACGCCAGCAGCTCGCGCGCCCGGCGTACGTCGTCGCTCATGGTCTCGACGAGCGCCTCGATGCCCTCGAACTTCACCATGCCGCGCAGGCGGTCGACGAAGGCGACCTCGACCTCGACGCCGTAGAGCTCGAGGTCGTCGCGGTCGAGGACGTAGGACTCGACGCGGCGGTCGCGCTCTCCGTCGAAGGTCGGATTGGTGCCCACGGAGATCGCGGCGGGGTAGCGCTCGTCGGTGTCGAGGCGGGTCAGCCAGCCGGCGTAGACGCCGTCGGCGGGTGCGGCGTCGACCGGCGGGATCGGCACGTTGGCGGTCGGGTAGCCGAGCTCGCGGCCGCGCTTGTCGCCCTCGACGACCGTGCCGCGCACGGTGAAGGGCCGGCCGAGCGCCTCGGCGGCCCCGGCGACGTCGCCGGTGGCCAGGCACTGCCGGACGTAGGTCGAGCTCCACACCTGCGGGCCGCCGTCGAGCGCCACCCCGACGGTCTCGAAGCCGCGCGAGGAGCCGGCCTCGACGAGGGTGGCCACCTCCCCGGCAGCCTTGGCGCCGAAGCGGAAGTTCGAGCCCACCACGACCGCGCCCGCGTGGAGCGTGTCGACGAGGACCCGGTCGATGAACTCCTCCGGCGACCAGCCCGCGATCTCCCGGTCGAAGCCGACCACGAGGATCGCGTCGACGCCGGCCGCCTCGAGGAGGCGGGCCCGGGTCGCGATCGAGGTCAGCGTGGGCGGCGCGTGCTCGGGTCGCAGCACCGCCATCGGGTGCGGGTCGAAGGTGACCGCGACGACCGTGTCGATGCCGAGCCGGTCCCCGGTCTGGCGCGCCTCGCGCAGCACGTGGGCGTGGCCCAGGTGCACGCCGTCGAAGTTGCCGATGCTGACGACCGTGCGGCCGAGGTCGGCCGGCACGTCGTCGACGTCTCGCCAGATCTGCACGGCGGCAGCCTACTGGCGGGACCCGCCAAGGCGGGACCCGCCGGTCCCGCCGACCTCCCCCCGTCCCTGCCGAGTACAGCTAGACGAAGACCGCGACTGCGCGGGCCTGCTCGCCGCGCTGCTCGTAGAGGGCCAGGAAGGTGCCGTCGGGCGCGAAGACGGCGTGCGGCCCGTCGCCGGGCAGCGCCAGGTCGAGGGCGCGCCCGACCCGCACGTCCGCTGCCTGCTCCTCGTCGAGGTCGATCGCGGCGAAGGTCGACCGCGCGGCGTCGGCGATCGGCAGCACCGCGAAGTCCTCGGACAGCGTCTCGAGCGTGTGGGCCACGGAGAGGTCGAAGGGGCCGACGGCCGTACGCCGCAGCGCCGTGAGGTGGCCGCCGACGCCGAGCGCGCGGCCGAGGTCGCGCGCGATGGCGCGGATGTAGGTGCCCGACGAGCACCGGACCGAGACGCGCACGTCGGGCAGCGCCACGTCGCGCACGACGAGCTCGTGGATCGTCACCGGCCGGGCCTTCAGCTCGACCTGCTCCCCCGCCCGCACCCGCGCGTACGCGCGCTGGCCGTCGACCTTGATGGCGGAGACGGCGGTCGGCACCTGCTCGATGTCGCCGACGAACCGCGCCAGCTCACGGCGTACGTCGTCCTCCGTCACGCCCACGACCGGGTGGGTCTCGACGACCTCACCCTCGGCGTCGTCGGTGGTCGTCGCCACCCCGAGCCGGATGGTGGCGTCGTAGGCCTTCTCCGTCAGCATCAGGTGACCGAGGAGCCGGGTCGCCCGGTCGACGCCGAGGACCAGGACGCCCGTGGCCATCGGGTCCAGCGTGCCGGCGTGCCCGACCTTACGGGTGCCGGCGAGGCGCCGGACCCGGGCGACGACGTCGTGCGAGGTCATGCCCGGGGCCTTGTCGACGACGACCAGACCGGGGTCGACCATCAGGCGCGGTCGTCCTCGTCGCGGACGTCGTCGGTGGAGCCGAGGTCGGAGCCGTCGTCGAGCGCGTCCTGCTCGTCCAGCTCGTCCTCGGGGACGCGCGGCTTCTTGTAGGGGTCGGGCTCGCCGGCGTAGGCCTCCACCCGGCGGGCGGCGACCTCCTCGTCCAGCAGACGGGCACGCTCGAGCACCTCGTCGAGGGCGCGGGCGCTCTCGGGCAGGGCGTCGGGGATGAAGGTCAGCGACGGCACGATGCGCATCCCGAGCTGCTTGGCGACCTCGGAGCGGATCACGCCCTTGGCCGACTCCAGCGCGGCAGCCGTGCTGGCCAGCTCCTCCTCGGTGCCGAGGACGGTGTAGAAGACCGAGGCCTGCTGCGAGTCGCCGGTCACGCGGACGTCGGTGACCGTCACGAACCCGAGGCGCGGGTCCTTGATCCGCCGCTCGAGCATCTCGGCGACGATCACCTGGATGCGATCGGCGATCTTGCGGACGCGTGGGTTGCTCATGGTGCTCACTCTCTCAGAGGACAACAGTTGGTCGAGTAGCCGCCGAGGAACGAGGCGGCGTATCGAGACCGGGTGGGTCTCGATACGCCCTCGCTCGTTCCTCGCTCGTGCTACTCGACCAACTAGTTGGTGGTGGTGCGTGGTGCGTCAGCTGCGCGGGATCTCGCGCATCTCGAAGGCCTCCACGACATCGCCGATCTTGATGTCCTGGAAGTTGCGGAGCACCAGACCGCACTCGAAGCCCTCGCGGACCTCGGACGCGTCGTCCTTCTCGCGGCGCAGCGAGGCGAGGTCGAGGTTGTCGGCCACCACCGCTCCGTCGCGCAGGATCCGCACCTTGGCGTTGCGGCGGAGCACTCCCGAGGTGACCATGCAGCCCGCGATGTTGCCGGCCTTGGACGAGCGGAAGATCTCGCGGATCTCCGCCTGGCCGAGGGTCGACTCCTCGTAGACGGGCTTGAGCATGCCCTTGAGCGCCGCCTCGATCTCCTCGATCGCCTGGTAGATGACCGAGTAGTAGCGGATCTCGACACCTTCCTTGTCGGCCATCTGGCTCGCCTTGCCCTGCGGGCGGACGTTGAAGCCGATGATGATGGCGTCGGAGGCGGCCGCGAGGTCGACGTTGGTCTCGGTGATGGCACCGACACCGCGGTCGATCACGCGCAGCGAGACCTCGTCACCGACGTCGATCTGCGACAGGGCGTCCTCGAGCGCCTCGACCGAGCCGGACACGTCGCCCTTGAGGATGAGGTTGAGCTCCTGGCTCTCGCCCTTCTCCATGGAGGCCATGAAGTCCTCGAGGCTGCGGCGCACGCGACGCTTGGCCTGCATGGCCGCCCGCTCGCGCGCCTCGCGCTTCTCTGCGATCTGACGGGCCATGCGGTCGTCCTCGACCACGATGAAGTTCTGGCCCGCACCCGGCACCGCCGAGAGACCCAGCACCATCGCCGGACGCGACGGGTCGGCCTCGGCGATCTCGTTGCCGTGCTCGTCGAGCATCGCGCGGACACGGCCGTGGGCCGGACCGGCGACGATCGAGTCGCCCACGCGCAGCGTGCCGCGCTGGACCAGCACCGTGGCGACCGGACCGCGACCGCGGTCGAGGTGCGCCTCGACCACGAGGCCCTGGGCGTCCTGGTCGGGGTTGGCCCGCAGGTCGAGCGAGGCGTCGGCGGTGAGGACGACGGCCTCGAGCAGCTTGTCGAGGTTGAGCCCGGCCTTGGCCGAGACGTCGACGAACATCGCGTCGCCGCCGTACTCCTCGGGGATCAGGCCGTACTCGGTGAGCTGGCCGCGGACCTTGGTGGAGTCGGCCTCCGGCTTGTCGATCTTGTTGACCGCGACCACGATCGGCACGTTGGCCGCCTTGGCGTGGTTGAGCGCCTCGACCGTCTGCGGCATGACGCCGTCGTCGGCCGCGACGACCAGGATCGCGATGTCGGTGGCCTGGGCACCACGGGCACGCATGGCGGTGAACGCCTCGTGACCCGGGGTGTCGATGAGGGTGATGCGACGGTCGTCGCCGTCGACCTCGGTGTGGACCTGGTAGGCACCGATGTGCTGGGTGATGCCACCGGCCTCCTTGTCGACCACGTTGGCGTCACGCAGCGCGTCGAGGAGCTTGGTCTTTCCGTGGTCGACGTGACCCATGACGGTCACGACCGGCGGGCGGATGACCAGGTCGGACTCGTCGCCCTCGTCGGCCCCGAACTCGAGGTCGAACGTCTCGAGCAGCTCGCGGTCCTCGTCCTCGGGGGAGACGATCTGGACGACGTAGTTGAGCTCCTCGGCGAGCAGCTCGAACGTCTCGTCACCCACCGACTGGGTCGAGGTGACCATCTCGCCGAGCGAGAACAGCATCTGCACGAGGGCAGCTGCGTCCACGTTGATGCGCTCGGCGAAGTCGGTCAGCGAGGCGCCACGCGGGAGACGGACCGTCTCGCCGTTGCCCTTGCGGACGCGCACGCCACCCAGGGTCGGGGCGTCCATGGCCTCGAACTCCTGGCGACGGGCGCGCTTGCTCTTGCGTCCACGACGCGACGGACCGCCCGGGCGACCGAAGGCACCCTGGGTCTGGCCGCGCTGGCCGGGACGACCGCCACCGGGACGACCGCCACCGGACGGGCCGAAGCCACCGGGAGCGCCACCGGGGCGACCCGGAGCACCGGCACCGGCGCCTGCGCCGGGACGACCCGGAGCACCACCGCGGCCGGGGGCACCCGGACGACCGGGACCGCCACCGGGGCCACCGCGGGCCGGACGGCCGCCGGGGCCGGCGCCGAACGCGGCCGGGGACTTCGGCATCATCGCCGGGTTGGGGCGCGGCATGCCGGGACGGGCGTCGCCGCCGCCGGCCGGCGGGCGCGGCGGACGGGTGTCGTCGCCGGGCGTGCGGGGCGCCGGGCGCTGGCCCATGCCCTGGCTCGGCGCGAACGGGTTGTTGCCGGGGCGCGGTGCGCCGGGACGGCCCACGGGACGCGGCGCGGGCGCCGCGGCCTTGGCCGCCGGGGCGGCGGGCGCCTCGGGCTCGGCTGCCGGAGCCTCGGGCTCGGCGGCGGGGGCCTTCGGACCCGGCTTGGGGCCGGGCCTGGCGGCCGGGGCGGCCTCGGCGGGCGCTGCGGCCGGAGCCTCGGCGGCGGTCTCGACGGGAGCCTCGACAGGGGACTCGACGGGCGCCTCGGTGGGCGTATCTGCCGGGACCTCGGCGGCGGGCGCGGGCTTGGGGCCGGGCTTGGGGCCGGCCTTCTTGGCGGCCGGCTTCTCGGCCGGGGCCTCGGCGGCGGGAGCGGCGGCCGCAGCGGCCTTCAGCTCCTCGCCGTACTGCTTCTTGAAGCGCATCTCGACAGGCGGCTCGACAGTCGACGATGCCGACTTGACGAACTCCCCCATCTCCTTGAGCTTCTCGAGAACGAACTTGCTCTCGACTCCGAACTCCTTGGCGAGTTCGTGGACTCGGGTCTTTGCCACGGTTGGTTACTTCTCCTTCTGGTCCGTGACCCCAGAAGGAGGGGAAACGGAACAGCTAGTGGGTGTGCACACTCATTACGAGTTACTCATCGAGTGCTCATGAGCTGCGTGCTCCAGTTTCTGGTCGGTGCTGCTGTGAATCGGACTGGTGCGCGGCGAGGTGTTCCTCCACCGGCGCGGTGCTGAGGGTGTCGCCCGAGCGGAAGGCCCGGGGAAACGCTCGGCGTCGCACGGCGAGCTGCCAACACTCCTGCGTGGGGTGCAGGTGCGCCCCGCGGCCGGGTGCCCGGCGGTCCGGATCGGGCACCAGGGCCGGCCGGCCCTCGGCGTCCGAGCCTGCAACCACCCGGAGCAGCTCGCTCGCAGCGGCCCTGGTCCGGCAACCCACACAGGTCCGGACGGGTCCGGGCGCAGGGGTGTCAGACGTGGTGGCCACTGACCTCCACTCTACCGGTTCGGGCCACTGCTTTACGAACTGGCTGCCGCGGCAGGCTCCGCTCAGTCCTCGGCGGGTGCCTCGTCGGAGCGGATGTCGATCCGCCAGCCCGTGAGGCGGGCGGCGAGGCGGGCGTTCTGGCCCTCCTTGCCGATCGCGAGGGAGAGCTGGAAGTCGGGCACGACGACGCGGCACGACCGCGTGGCGAGGTCCACGATCTCCACGGAGGTGACGCGGGCCGGGGAGAGGGCGTGGGCGACGAGCTCCGCGGGGTCCTCGGCCCAGTCGACGATGTCGATCTTCTCGCCGTGCAGCTCGCTCATCACGTTGCGCACGCGCTGGCCGAGGGGGCCGATGCAGGCGCCCTTGGCGTTGACGCCAGGCACGGTGGAGTGCACGGCGACCTTGGTGCGGTGCCCGGCCTCGCGGGCGATCGCGGCGACCTCGACGGTGCCGTCGGCGATCTCGGGGACCTCGAGCGCGAAGAGCTTCTTGACCAGCGTGGGGTGCGAGCGCGACAGCGTGATCTGCGGACCGCGCATGCCCTTGCGGACCGAGGTCACCAGGCACTTGATGCGCTCGCCGTGGACGTACTTCTCCCCCGGCACGCGCTCGCTGATCGGCAGGATCGCCTCGAGCCTGCCGAGGTCGACCATCACGTCGTCGGGGTTGCGGCCCTGCTGGATGATGCCCGAGATGATGTCGCCCTCCTTGCCGGAGAACTCACCGAACGTCTTCTCGTCCTCGGCGTCGCGCAGCCGCTGCAGCATGACCTGCTTGGCGGTGGTCGCGGCGATACGGCCGAACCCCTCGGGGGTGTCGTCGTACTCGGGGCCGGCGGAGCCGTCCTCCTCGACCTCGCGCGCCCACACGGTCACGTGGCCGGTCTTGCGGTCGAGCTCGACGCGCGCCGGCCGGTGGTGCGACTCGGTGGCCCGCTGGTACGCCGTCAGCAGGGCCTGCTCGATGGCCTCGGCCAGCACCTCGAAGGAGATCTCCTTCTCGCGCTCCAGCATCCGCAGGATGCTCAGATCGATGTCCATCACTCGTCCTTCGTCTCGTGCTTGTCGCTCTTGCGGTTGAACTCGATCTGGACGAGGGCCTTCGCCACGTCGGCGTAGGCGACCTCGCGCTTCGCGCCGTCCACCTCGAGGGTGGCCGACTCCTCGGTCGAGGCGAGGACCCGGCCGGTGACGGCGGACCCGTCGGCCAGCGTGGCCTTGACGAGCCGGTCCTGGTTGCGGCGCCAGTGGCGCGGGAGGGTCAGCGGCCGGTCGACGCCACGGGAGGTGACCTCGAGCGTGTAGGGCATCTCGCCCATCACGTCGGACTCGTCGAGCACACGGGAGACCTCGCGCGTCGCGTCGGCCACGTCGTCGAGCGTCACGCCGCCGTCCTTGTCGACCGCGACGCGCAGCACGCGCCGCTTGCCGGCGGGGGTGACCTCGACGGCCTCGACATCGAGGCCCATCGCGCTCAAGGGGTCGACCAGCTCCGCTTCGATGCGGTCCCGGGTGGCGTCCTGGTGGGGGGTACTCATGAGGATGCGACCTCCTTGTGCTGTTGTCGAGAGAACACCCTAGCGGGCCACCGAGCGACCTCGTGAGTCAGCGGTGATCGGTCCGTACCGGTGAGGCCGGTGGGTAGGGTTCGGGCGTGCCCGGCCGCCTGCTCTCCCGTCGTACGACGCTGGGCTCGGCGCTCGCGGCACCGCTCGTCCTGGCGGCCTGCGACATCGATCCGCCCTCTGACGCGACCGGCTCCCCCGCGTCGGCACCCCCACCGCCCGAGGACTCCGAGCTCGTGGCCACGGTCGTCGCCGCACTCGTCGACGCGGGCGCCGTGCTCGCCGCCGCGACGGCAGCGGTGCCCGCTCTCGACGCCCGTCTCGAGCCGCTCGTCGCTGCCCACACCGCGCACCAGGAGCTCCTCGCCGGCGCGGTGCCGGACGCCGGGCTGCCGACCGCCACCCCCGCCACCGTGCCCGCCCGGCCCGAGCCGGCCCTGCGTGCGGTCCGCCGCTCCGAGCAGCAGCTGCTGCGTGTCCTGCGCGACGGCTGCCTGGGCGCCGCGAGCGGCGACCTGGCCCGGGTGCTGGCGAGCATGGCCGCGTCCACGTCCCAGCACACCGCGCGCCTCGGCGCCGGGGGCGCGGCATGACCGTCCTCGACGCCCTCCAGACGACGCTCGCCGACGAGCACGCCGCCCTCTATGCCTACGGCGTGCTGGGCGCGCGCACCTCGCAGGCGTCGGCCCCGCTGCTCTACGACGCGCTCACCACGGCCTACCGCCGGCACCGGTCGCGCCGCGACCAGCTCCGGACCATGGTGGCCGAGGCCGGTGGCGAGCCGGTCGCGGCCGCGGCGGCGTACGACGTCGAGCTGCCCGTGCAGGGCGACGACCGGATCCGCGCGGCCGCCCTCGCGCTCGAGGTCGACGGCACCGAGACGCTCACCTCGCTGGTGGCGCAGTCGTCGGGCAGCGTGCGCGCGTGGGCGCTCACCGAGGCGATCTGGTCGGCGACCTGGCAGCTCGAGCTCGGCGGCGAGCCGGCAACGTGGCCGGGAGCCCCCGAGCTGGGCTGAAGGAGCCGTAGGGCTCACGCGCCCCGACCTGCAGACCCCAGCCACCGCGCCCGGCGCGCGACGTCGTCTGGACTGACGAGCGAGCAAGCGCAGGCGAGCGCAGCGAGACAGCTTGGGAGCGAGGAGGGAAGACGACGTCTTCCAGCGCGCCGGGCACCGCGCGAGCGGAGCGAGCGCCAAATGACCAAGCGGCCCGCGGCCTCAACCATTGGGAAAGTCCCGAGATCCTTCCCAATGGCCGAGGACGCGGACCGCCTTGTGGGGTTGGTCAGCATCACCCGTTGTGGCCCCTCCTGTGGGGGTGGTGGAGCCACATGCACAATCATGCATTCGATCCGGGTGGAGTGAAACGATAACGCCGTTGCATGTTCGTGCAACGCACAAAGTTGCAGGTGATCCACACACGGGCCACAACCGGGGAAACACGGGAAGAGCCGCGCGGCGGCCCTCAGCGGGCGTCGAGCGTGCGCACGGCGGCGGGGACCTCGGCCAGCGTGCGGACCGTCGCGTCGGGCTCGCCCTCGGTGTGCCCCACCTGCGACGGAGGGATGGTGCTGTGGGGGACGTGGATCGCGTGGAGCCCTGCGTTGTGGGCGCCCCAGACGTCGTCGAACAACCGGTCCCCCACGTAGACGCACGCAGCGGGGTCCGCGACGCCGACCGCCTCCATCGCGGCGGCGAACGCGCGCGGCGACGGCTTGGTCCACGGAATCTCGCTGGTGTAGACGTCGCCGTCGATGAGGTCGTGCACGCCGTCGCGCTCGAAGAACCCCACGTGCCACGCGCGCGGCCAGATCGTGTTGGACAGGACGCCCACCTTCAGGCCGGCGGCGTGCAGCTCCTCGAACATCGGCCGCACCTCGGGGTCGGTGAGGGTGTGCGGCCCCCAGAAGTCGTAGTAGGCCTGCAGCAGGTCGGGGTCGTGGTCGAGGCCCGCCTCGGCGAACAGGTCGGCGATCGTGGCGCTCTGCTGGTGGTCGCGGCTGCGTCCCCAGATCACGTCACCGGCGCGGTGGAGGCGCGCGGCGTGCGCGTGGTGGTCGTCCTCGGGGGTCGGCGTACGACGTACGGCCTCGGCGAGTGCCAGCGACTCGGCGTGGAAGTCGACGTCGTGCCAGCGGGTCAGGGTGCCGCCCCAGTCGAAGATGACTGCCTCGATGCTCATGGGCGCGAACCTACCCATGCCTTCCGGACATCCTGGAGTCCGCGAGCCACCTGGTGACCTCGGGACTCCATGGTCACGCGTTGACGGTGTCGGCGTCCGACCAGAGGGAGCCGTCGACCGGCCAGGGCAGGACCTCGAGCCGGTCGTCGGCGAGGAGCTCGTCGACGAGCGCCCGGCTCCCGCCGACCAGGGTGGAGTCGAGGTCGGTGTCGCTGGACGGCGTCGACGTGTGGCCGGCCACCACCTCGCTCAACGCCTCGAAGGCCGGGCGGTTCAGGCGGCCGAGCTCCGGCTCGTTGCCCGGCCAGCGCCGCGGCTCGGCACCCTCGCCCCGCGGGTCGTACTCGCGGCCGCCCGAGAGCCGGTGCCACTGCGCCTCCGAGTACAGCGTGGTCCCGCAGGCCTCGGCGACCTCGGCCCACCGCACGTCGCGGCCATCCGCGTCGGCGGCCGGGTGCAGCACGCGGGCGTAGGCCTCGAAGCCGCTCGGGACCAGGAAGCCCACCGCCGGCGGCGTGCCGTGCCCCCATTCGACGTCCCACCAGTCAGCGTCGGCGAGGTCGGCGTCGGGACGGATCGCGGCGAGGTGCTCCCGCCACGACCCGCCCGTCACGTCAGGACCTGACCAGGTCCACGATGTGCGTGGCGGCGCGGTCGACCGCGACCTCCTCGCGGTCCCCCGACCTGCGGTCGCGGATCTCGACGGTGCCGTCGGCCAGGCCGCGGCCGACGGTGACGATCGTCGGCACGCCGATCAGCTCGGCGTCCTTGAACTTCACGCCGGGGCTGACCTTGCCGACGCGGTCGTCGAGGAGCACCTCGAGGCCGGCGTCCTTGAGGTCGCGGGCCAGCTTCTCGGCGCCGGCGAGGATCGCCTCGTCCTTGCCGGCGGCCACCACGTGGACGTCGGCGGGCGCGACGTTGCGCGGCCAGCAGAGGCCCAGCTCGTCGAGGGTGCCCTCGGCGATCGCGGCGACGGCGCGCGAGGGGCCGATGCCGTAGGAGCCCATCGTGACGGTGACCAGCTTGCCGTTCTCGTCGAGCACCTGCAGCCCGAGCGCCTCGGCATAGCTGCGACCGAGCTGGAAGATGTGGCCCATCTCGATGCCACGGGCGGACTCGAGGGTGCCCTCCTCGCAGTTGGGGCAGGCGTCGCCGTCGCGCACGTCGGCGGCCTCGATCGTGCCGTCGGGCGTGAAGTCGCGTCCGACGACCATGTCGATGACGTGGGAGCCGTGGACGTTGGCGCCGGTGACCCACCGGGTGCCCTCGGAGATGCGCGGGTCGACGACGAACCGGATCCCGGACTTCGACTCCTCCCCCAGGACCTCCGGGCCGATGTAGCCCTTCACCAGCGCGGGGTGCTTGGCCATCTCGGCCTCGTCCATGGGCTCGACCTCGATCGGCTCGAGCTGGCCCTCGAGCCGCTTCTGGTCGACCTCGCGGTCGCCGGGGACGCCGATGGCGAGGGGCTCGCGGGTGCCGTCGGGGTGCTTCAGCACGACGAGCACGTTCTTGAGCGTGTCGCCGGCCGCCCAGGGACGGTCGTCGCGGGGGAAGGTCGCGTTGAGGTGGTCGACCAGGGTGTCGATGGTCGGCGTGTCGGGGGTGTCCTCGGCGTGCGCGGCGGGCACGCCGTCGTACGACACGGGGGCAGGCGCACGAACGGCGACGGCCTCGACGTTGGCGGCGTAGTCGCAGTGGGTGCAGCGGACGTAGGTGTCCTCACCGACCGAGGCCTTGGCGAGGAACTCCTCGCTGGCCGAGCCGCCCATCGCGCCGGAGGTGGCCTTGACGATGACGTACTCGAAGCCGAGCCGGTCGAAGATCCGGATGTAGGCGTCGCGGTGCTTCTGGTAGGACTCCGCGAGCCCGGCGTCGTCGATGTCGAAGGAGTAGGAGTCCTTCATGACGAACTCACGACCGCGCAGCAGCCCCGCACGGGGACGCGCCTCGTCGCGGTACTTGTTCTGGATCTGGTAGATCGAGAGCGGCAGGTCCTTGTAGGAGGAGTAGAGGTCCTTCACCACGAGGGTGAACATCTCCTCGTGGGTGGGGCCGAGCAGGTAGTCGGCGCCCTTGCGGTCCTGGAGCCGGAAGATGTTGTCGCCGTAGTCGGTCCAGCGGTGGGTCGCCTCGTAGGGCTCCTTGGGCAGCAGCGCCGGGAACACCAGTTCCTGCGCGCCGATGTCGTCCATCTCCTCGCGGATGATGCCCTCGATCCGGCGCAGCACCCGCAGCCCCAGGGGCAGCCAGGTGTAGATGCCCGGAGCGTTGCGGCGGATGTAGCCCGCGCGGACCAGCAGCCTGTGGCTCGGCACCTCGGCGTCGTTGGGGTCGTCGCGCAGGGTGCGCACGAACAGGGTCGACATGCGGAGGAGGCGGCCAGTCATGGGCGCAAGGATAGGTGCGGGCCTCCGGCCGCCGCGAACCAGATACTCGCCGGTCGCAGGCAACCTCGCGCCGCGTTGCGGCGTCTCCTTGACGACACCCGCACCACACCAGGGGGAAACACCATGCGTCGCTCACGCACTGCCGGCCTCACGCTCGTCGCACTGACCGCGGCACTCGCGCTCGTGGCACCCGCGCAGGCGGGTGCGCCGACCATCGAGCTCCAGCCGCAGCAGCTCACCCGCGGCGCCGACATCGCGGTCCCCCACATCGAGGACGGCGACTTCGTCGACGGCGTACGCCGCGTCGAGCTGCCGGGCACGGTCGCGGCGGTGATCGGCCGCTCCGGCGACGGGTGGCTGGTCGGCACGAACAACGTGGACCGCAACCGCAACCGGCGCGTCGTACGCGTCGAGGCGGACGGCACGGTGGTCGACGTGCTCCGCAACGTCGACCCCTCCACGGTGATCCTCTCCGCCGACGGCAGCACGCTGGCGTGGCAGGGCTTCTCGGGCGGCGGGCGCAAGGTGACGACGTACGCCGCCTCGGCGACGGACGGCACGCTGCTGGGCAGCAGGGGGCCGGGACGGTACGTCAGCGTGCTCGACGTGGACGCCACCCGCGCCGTGCTCAGCAGCGACGGCCGCGTCTTCGAGTGGACGTTCGGCACGGGCCGCACCCGGACGATCGTGCGGAAGTCGGGCGGCATGGCGAGCCTGGAGCACGACCTGCTGATGATCTACACGAAGGACCCCTACTCCGGTGGCTGCACGAAGCTGGTCGAGCTGAGCAGGCCGCGGGTGAAGCGCTGGGCGTCGTGCCGCGAACGCGTCGCCGAGATCTCCCCGGACGGCACGCACATGCTGACCTTCCACATCCTCACCGACGGGATCGGGCCCGGCGAGCTGAAGCTCCGCAGCATCCGTGGGTCGAAGCTCGCGACGTACACCACCAACTGGTTCGGCGGCTGGCAGTGGGAGTCGCCCGGCACCCTGCTGCTCGACGTCAACGGCCGGAGGAAGCACGCCACCGTCCGCTGCACCCTCGACGCCTGCGAGAACGCCACCGACCCGGTGAAGGTCTCGGAGCCCTAGATCCCCAGCACCGTGAACGACGCCGCGGTGGCGGCCAGCACCTGGTCGTCGGCGGCCGCACGGCGCGCAGCGAGCATCGCCTCGCCGAGGCCGCGACCCTCCCGCAGGGCGGCGTGGAGGGCGACCATCACCTCGACCGTGGCGGCGTCGTCGACCTCGCCGAGGCTGGACACGATGCCGGCGGTGCCCATCGACAGCAGGGCGGCGGAGAGCCCGAGCAGCTCCTGCGCCCCGACCGGTGCCATCTCCCCCGACTCGCACGCCGACAGCACCACGCGGTGCGGCGGCCGCTGGAGCCGCTGCAGGTCGTGCACCAGCAGTGGGCCGTCGGCCAGGACGAGCGAGGAGAACAGCGGGCTGTCCTCGCGGAAGTGACCGTGGGCCGCGACGTGGGCCAGGGCCGCGCCGTCGAGCGCGGCCAGGGACGCCTCGACGGTCGCGCCGTCCCCGTCGAGCACCTCGGCCGACGGGTCCTGAGCAGCCACCGCGGGCACCTCGGCGCCGCCGCTGGCCAGCCCGGGGCCGACGAGCATCACCCGCCTCTCGGCCTCGGCCGAGGTCTGGCGTGCACGCAGCCAGAGCCGCGCGGACGGGGTGCTGGTCACCGGTCGGTCCGCGAGGCCGGGCAGGAGGCCCCACGGGACGCCCTGCAGTGCGCTGGTCCCCGACACCACGACCTGTGAGTCCCCCACGTGGTCGAGGGCGGACCCCAGCAGCGCCCGCTGGAGCCGGTCGCCGGCCAGGTCGAGCTGGGAGCGACGGCCCCGCGCCGCACCGCGGAGGGCGAAGAGCGCGAAGTCCACCGCCGCCGCAGCGGCCGCGGCGTCACCCACGTCGAGGCGGCGTACGCGGCCGTGCCCGGCGACGAGGGCGTGCAGGTGGCCGTCGACCTCGGTGAGCTCGACGAGGACGGTGTCGTCCGAGGCGAGGGCGTCGAGGAGCACGCGCACGTCGAGGGCCTCGGCCGCCGCCCCGGTCCCCCGCGTGTGGAGCAGGCGCCTGCGGACCGCCTGCTCCAGCCGCGCGGCTCGCGCCTCGATCCGATCGGTCGCATCGCCCGCGGCGCGCGCGTCGGCGAGTCGGCGGTGCTGGACCCGGAGGGCGGCGAGGTCGGCGGCGGTCCCGGGGTCGTGCTCGCGGGTGGCCGGCGGTGAGGCGGCGAGGGCGGTGGCGCGCCAGCGCTCCGACCAACGGAGGAGCCGCCGAGCGTCATGTGTCCCCAGTGCCGTCCGGGTCCCGAGCTCGGCCAGCTCGGCGCCGTGGGCCGACGACAGGGCGCGCAGCTCTTGGCTGCCGAGGGTGGCCTGCTGCTCGTCGATGCCCATCAGGCCCCGATCACAGGCGCGCAGCACACCGTTGGGGTCGTCGGCGCGCTCCCGTCTCCGCGCCAGCGCCAACCAGCCGAGCGCGCGGGTCGTGCTGGTGCGCGAGTGGCGGAACCCGGCTGCCTCCTCGAGCCAGCCGTCGGTCAGGCTGCGCGCGCGTGCAGACCGCACCTGGGCGCCCAGCTGGGCGCCGAGGAGCAGCGCCTGCGGCAGCTCGACCGACCCGACCTCACGGGCGACGTCGATCAGTGCGGACGCGCGCCTCAACAGCCGCGCCGGGCGCTCGGCCGCCTCCGCGCGGGTCCAGACTGCGAGGAGCTCTGCCCGTACCCAGTGCAGCTGACGGCCCTGCCTGCGGAACATGCGGCGGGCGCCGTCGGCGGCCATGCGCGCACGCTCGAGGTCCTTCGCAGCGAGGGCGGCTCCCGCCAGGGCGAGCAGGAGGTCTGCCCGCTCGAGCTCCAGCAGGGGCCGTGCGCCGAGCGCGCGGTCCAGCACCTCGAGGGCATCGCTCGCCAGCCCGCCCGCGAGGTAGGCGCTGCACTGGTCGTAGACGAGCTCGACACTGGTCACCCCGATCGCGTCGAGGCGGTCACTCGCCTCGGCATAGCGTTCGAGGGCGCGCGGCAGGTCCCCCTCCAGGAACGCCACCCATCCCTGGTTGTGCACACCCACGGCGGCGTCCCACGGAAACCCCAGCGCGGTGTAGATCTCGAGGGACTCCGAGAACGCGCGCCGCGCCCCGTCCAGGTCTCCGAGCCCGGTGCGGGTCAGACCCTGGAGGTTGAGGGCACGCGCCCGCCAGACGTCGTCACCGGAGCCGCCGAGGATCTCGAGCGCGCGGCGCAGGTCCTCCGCGCCCGCCTCGAACTTCTCGAGCTGGTACCCGAGCACCTTGGCCCGGCGCACCAGCACCCGCGCCAGCGGTACGCCGCTGAGCTCCTCCGCCGCCCGGTCGAGGTGCGCCAGGCCGTCGCGTGTCCGGCCGGCATGGACCAGCGACAGACCCAGGGTGGCCCGCACGTCCGCCGCGCGGCCTGGGTCCGCCCTCCCCGCGAGCCGCAGCGCGGTCCGCAGGTGCGCGAACGCGTCGTCGGTCGCCCCGACGTCGCGCTGCACGATCGCCACGATCTGGTGGCCGATCGACGAGACGGCCGGGTCCGGGTCGGCCACGAGCTCGTCGAGTGCGCGCTCACGTGCGGCCGCGGGGTCGGCGAACAGGGTCCGCAACAGCTCCTCCGCCTCGTCCCTGGTCGCCATGGTCCGCTCATCCTCGCGGATCACCTCCCGCAATTCGCGGAAACCCTCGTCAGGGCCGCCTGGACGGCACTAGCGTCGGAACATGGGTGACTGGATGATCGGCGACGACCGACGACGACGGGCCACTGACCAGCTCCGCGACCTCCGGCGGGCCAACGACGGGCAGGTGGCGTGGAACACCGAGGCCCCGGCCGACTTCACCTATCTCTACCACCCCGACCGGCTGCTGGTCCGCCGTGCCGACGTCGAGGAGTTCGAGCGGGCCGTGGGCCGCCTGGACGAAGGGATCCTCCAGGACCCGCCGCGGCCCGACGACGTGCAGCTCCTGCGTGGTGAGCTGGTCCGCTACCTGCTGGCCGAGCGCGCCGGCGGCCAGACCGTCCCGGAGATCCTCGACCTGCTCGAGGAGCGCGGCATGCGGCCCGGCACGGCCACGCCGGACCACTGGGTCCACGTCAGCCCCGGCGGCGGCGGTGGCACCTCCTGCCCCGCGGTGGAGCCGGAGGAGACCGGTCTGAAGGAGCCCTGGCCCCCGGAGTCTCCCCAGGCCGACTGGAAGTGCGACGTCAACGTCGTCGTCGTCGACACCGGGTGGCACCCGCCGGCCGCGGCCGACCCCCGCACGCCGTGGATGCACGACATCACCGGTGACGACGAGCTCAACGGTCCCGACCTGCGCCCTTATGCCGGGCACGGCACGTTCATCGCCGGCGTGATCCGTTGCCTGGCACCTCACACGGACATCTTCGTGGAGGGGTTCTGCATCGGTGGTGTCGGCGGTGGCGGGATCCTCGAGTCCGAGATCGTGCTGCAGCTCGAGGAGGCGATGACGCACGACCCGCGCGTCATCAACCTCTCGGCGGGGTGCCGCACGCGCATGGACCTCCCCTCGGTGGCGTTCGAGACCTTCTACGAGACGTCGCTCAAGGGCGCGGACTGCGTGCTCGTCGCCGCTGCCGGCAACGACTCGACCGCCGCGCCGTTCTGGCCCGCGGCCTCGCCGTGGGCCGTGGGGGTCGGCTCGCTGGACCGGGACGGCCGGATCTCGGAGTTCTCCAACTACGGGGTGTCCGCGGACGTCTACGCGCTGGGCCGCAACCTGGTCAACGCCTTCCCCGACGGCACCTTCGTGTGCCACGAGACGCCCGACAAGGGTGACGTGCGCGAGTTCCGCACCGGCATGGCGCGCTGGAGCGGTACGTCGTTCGCCGCGCCGGTCGTGGCCGGCCTGATCGCGCGCGAGATCTCCGCGACCGGCTCGTCGGCGGCCGAGGCCCGTGACAAGGCGCTGGCGCGGGCGGTCTACGACTCCGACCCGACCGTGGGACCGCACATGGAGCTGCGGCACCCCTTCGTCTGAGGCCTCAGACCTCGATCCACCGGCTGCTGGCGCTGCCGGTGCCGTTGCTGACGGTGAAGCGGACCTCGCCGCTCACCTCGGCGGTGAGCGCGAAGAAGCCGACCTCGTCGAGGCCGGAGCTCCACCGCTCGCCGTCGCGCGACTCGAGCGCGACCTCGACGGACCCCATGTCCCCGTCGAAGTCCAGCAGCTGGCCGCGCACCTGGTCGCCGTCGATCTCGGCGTCGAGGGACCAGCCCTCGGCGGCGGTGAAGTAGAGGATCCGCGCGGAGGCGAGGCCTCGCACCTGGGCGGCCGGCTCGTCGGCGGAGTCGCGGACCAGGACGAGGAGCTCCCACTCCTGGTCGAGATCAGCGGCGGCGACGGTCGCGATCATGGTCGCCGTCAGGCCCGGAGGGGGCGGGTCGGCGAGGAGCCACATCTCGCGCAGGTCGTCCAGCAGGCTGTCGTCCGAGGCGTTCATCGTCCCCCTCCTTCGTCCATCAGTGCGGCCCTGACCTTGGCCAGGCACCGGGCCCGGGTGGGTCCGATGCTCCCGACGGGCATGTCGAGCTCCTGGCTGAGCGACTGGTAGTCGGGTCGTTCCATGAAGGCGATGACGCGCAGCAGCTTGCGACAGCGCTCGTCCACGCTCGCGACGGCCCGCCACAACCGCGCAGCGTCGTCGTCGAGCACGGCGAGCTCCTCCGCGGACTCCACGTCGGGGAGCACCACGGCGAGCTTCTCGTCCTCCACCGGGGAGGCACGCCGTGCCTTCCTGGCATGTTCTGCGGCGCCGCGCCTGGCTGAGGTGATCAGCCAGGACGCGACAGCCCTGGGGTCGTTGATGGTCTGGTGCAGACGGACGAAACCGAGCCATGTCGTCGCGATGACGTCCTCCGCCGACTGGCGGTCGTGTCCGTAGGCCCTCACCACGTGCCAGAGGACCGGTGTCATCGCGGTGACCAGATCGTCCACGGCGGCGGCGTCCCCTGCACGCCACGCCGTGAACGCCCCACTGGCTGTTTCCCACGGTGACTGTTCGAGCTCCCCCTCAGCCCTTCGGTGCTCCGACATGGTGACCATTGTCCCCATGTCCTCTCAGGTAGGGGTCAGCGACGTGCTGATACGTCCGGCGCGAAATCTTTTTCGCGCTTTTCGGCGCCCTCTCAGAACATGAGCGTGGCGAAGGTGGCGGTCTGCTCGAAGCCGACCCGCGCGTACGTCGCCCGGGCCGGCGCGTTCCACTCGTTGACGTAGAGCGAGACGACGGGCGCCATCCCCGAGCCGATGACGTGGGCCACGACCGCCGCCATGCCGCTCGTCGCCAGCCCCTGCCCCCGCCGGTCGGGACGGACCCACACGCCCTGCACCTGGGCGGCGTACGGCGTCAGGCAGGCGACCTCGGCCTTGAAGACCACTCCGTCGTCGTCGAAGCTCGCCATCGACCAGCCCCGCCCGATCAGCTGCTGCACGCGCGCGCGGTAGAGGTCGCCGCCACCCGCGTCGCTCTCGGGCGAGACGCCGACCTCCTCGGTGTACATCGCCACGCAGGCCGGGTAGAGCCGCTCGAGGTCCTGCTGTGTGGTGACGCGCACGTCGGGGTCGCCCGGCACGTCGGGGAGCCGGTCGATCTGCAGGTGCGGCTGGCGCGCCCGGAACTCGCGCGGTCGCTGCCAGCCCGGCTCGAGGGAGCCCCACAGCGAGGCGACGACGTCGTGCGGGCCGACGATGGTGCCGACCGTGCTGCGTCGGCGCAGCGCGACGTCGGTGAAGGCCACCACGTCGGCGGGCGTGCACTGCACGGGCACGAGGTTGGCGCCGAGGTGGCAGCCGGCGACGAGGTCCTCGCCGACGAAGCGGCCCCACACCTGTCCGCCGAGCCAGCGCTCGTCGAGGTTGGTGAGGCGGGCCCGGTAGTCGGCGAAGACGTTGACGACGGGGTCCTGCTCGGCGAGCGCGATGAACCGGTCCCGGTCGGCCGGGCCCAGCACGCGCACCTGCTCGCGAGTCCTCAGCACGTGGGGAGCCTACCCACGTCCGTCGGGGCCCGCGGCGAGCCGCAAGGCCGACTTGTCAGGCATTCACTGAACATGTCGGCCCGTGCACGGCCTGACAAGTTCAGCGATCCCCAATCAGCCGGGGATCACCCGGCCGTCAGGAGACCGAGACGGTCGCCTCGGAGCCCTCGACGGACTCCATGCCCTCGGCGATCCGCATGGCTTCCTCGATGAGGGTCTCCACGATCTGCGACTCGGGGACGGTCTTGACGACCTCGCCCTTGACGAAGATCTGGCCCTTGCCGTTGCCGGAGGCGACGCCGAGGTCGGCCTCGCGGGCCTCGCCGGGGCCGTTGACGACGCAGCCCATGACGGCGACGCGCAGCGGCACCTCGAGCCCGTCGAGGCCGGCGGTGACCTCCTCGGCGAGCTTGTAGACGTCGACCTGGGCGCGCCCGCAGGACGGGCAGGAGACGATCTCGAGGCGGCGCGGCTTGAGGTTGAGCGACTCCAGGATCTGGAGGCCGACCTTGACCTCCTCGACCGGCGGCGCGGACAGCGAGACGCGGATGGTGTCGCCGATGCCCTGGCTGAGCAGGTGGCCGAAGGCCACCGACGACTTGATCGTGCCCTGGAACGCGGGGCCGGCCTCGGTGACGCCGAGGTGCAGCGGCCAGTCGCCGGCCTCCGCGAGGAGCTCGTAGGCGCGCACCATCACGACCGGGTCGTTGTGCTTGACCGAGATCTTGAAGTCGTGGAAGTCGTGCTCCTCGAAGAGGCTGGCCTCCCAGACCGCGGACTCGACGAGCGCCTCGGGCGTGGCCTTGCCGTACTTGTCCATGATCCGCTTGTCGAGCGACCCGGCGTTGACGCCGATCCGGATCGAGGTGCCGCGGTCCTTGGCGGCCCGCGCGATCTCCTTGACCTGGTCGTCGAACTTGCGGATGTTGCCGGGGTTGACCCGGACGGCCGCGCAGCCGGCGTCGATGGCGGCGAAGACGTACTTCGGCTGGAAGTGGATGTCGGCGATGACCGGGATCTGCGAGTGCTGGGCGATCTCGGGCAGCGCGTCGGCGTCGTCCTGGCTCGGGCACGCGACGCGGACGATGTCGCAGCCGGTGGCGGTGAGCTCGGCGATCTGCTGGAGCGTGGCGTTGACGTCGGAGGTCAGCGTCGTGGTCATCGACTGCACCGAGATCGGCGAGTCGCTGCCGACGCCCACGGACCCCACCTTGATCTGGCGGGTCTTGCGGCGGGGCGCCAGGACGGGGGGCGGGAG